>JAESFJ010000060.1_pt1 | contig 182959 bp, 144 predicted proteins | sample 9266161 | NCBI WGS metagenome assembly JAESFJ01 (sample SAMN14506165, study PRJNA617096) | algae metagenome | isolation source: Calothrix sp. FI2-JRJ7 and co-occurring heterotrophs from granitic desert soil | place: USA: Red Pass Lake area, Fort Irwin, California | collected 2000-06-01 | reverse complement strand
GATTGAAGTGTCCCCTTGCTCGTAGGCTTGAACAATTTTTAACCGGAAGTCGATGGAGTAAGCTTTCATTATCGTAATTGATGCACCAATTATAATTGTACCTCATTTACCCGCAATCTGCTGTATTATTCGGAATTCCCTGATATGTACATTAATAACAAACATCAAGTAATCGTGTTGCCATTTTGGCAACTTTATGAACTTGGCTTCATATTAAAGCGTGAGAGACAATAAAATAATTATATTGATATTCATTATAATTATAAATGAGTCAATATCGAGGCGCCGAATGCCAAAAATACGTCATTACCCATCCGGATAAATTGCCTATAATTAGGTACGTTCCGTAATTGTGGAAAAGTAACCGTGACCATTACACCCATTAACCCCAATCAAGTTATGCAGCGTCCTGATGCACAAGGACGCTTTGGACGTTTCGGTGGTAAATATGTACCCGAAACGTTAATGCCAGCTTTATTTGAATTAGAAGCTGCGTATCAACAATATCGTAATGAACCAGGTTTTCAAGTTGAGTTACAGCAGCTATTGCGCGACTATGTAGGACGTGCAACTCCTTTATATTTTGCTGAACGTTTGAGTGAGCATTATGCACGCAAAGATGCGACACCACAAATTTACTTAAAACGTGAAGATTTAAATCATACAGGCGCCCATAAAATTAATAATGCGTTAGGTCAAGTGCTACTAGCTAAACGCATGGGTAAAAAGCGGATTATTGCTGAAACAGGCGCCGGACAACACGGTGTAGCAACTGCGACAGTATGCGCGCGTTTTGGATTGGAATGCATCATATATATGGGTGTTCACGATATGGAACGCCAATCATTAAATGTATTTAGAATGAAATTAATGGGCGCCGAAGTACGTCCAGTCGAAGCAGGTACAGGTACACTTAAAGATGCCACTTCCGAAGCAATTCGTGACTGGGTAACAAACGTCGAAACAACGCATTACATTCTCGGTTCAGTAGCAGGTCCTCATCCATATCCAATGATGGTTCGTGACTTTCATGCTGTAATTGGACAAGAAACACGCGCACAAGCAATGGAAAAATGGGGTGGTTTACCCGATATTTTAATTGCCTGTGTAGGTGGTGGTTCTAATGCGATGGGTTTATTCCACGAATTTATCGACGAACAAAGCATTAGAATTATTGGTGTTGAAGCAGCAGGGTTTGGAGTTGATACCGACAAACATGCAGCAACATTAACCAAAGGTAGAATTGGTGTATTGCATGGGTCGATGAGCTACTTGTTGCAAGATAAAGAAGGACAGGTTATTGAACCTCACTCAGTCAGTGCAGGTTTAGATTATCCTGGTGTTGGTCCCGAACATAGTTTTCTCAAAGATATGGGACGTGCGGAGTATCATAGTGTTACCGATGCTGAGGCATTAGATGCATTTCAACGTTTATCACGTTTGGAAGGTATTATTCCAGCATTAGAAACATCTCATGCTATCGCTTACCTAGAAACACTTTGCTCGCAACTCACAGGTAGTCCTCGCATTGTCATTAACTGTTCTGGACGTGGTGACAAAGATGTACAGTCTGCCATCAAATATCTAAACATGTAATTTCACATCATGTTGTAGAGACGTTACATGTAACGTCTCTACATGTGAAATCGAAAAATTGGTGCGTGACGCTACATCGATTATTACTTTGAAGTTTTTGTATGGCGTCACACACCCTACGTTTTAAATTAATTGACGTTGAAAGATAATCATTTCATTACCAACTACTGGGTTGCGGGCAATGAGTTTATCTTGAGAGTCAAATATTTCTAAATGGGTAAAGTCTAATTCTTGCGAACGTTGCAACATCTCTGCTGCTAATTTATCTTGTTGTGATTTTTTGAGGGTGTACCAATCGTCACTTATTGTTACTATTAAACTACTACTACGAAAATTTGCTTTGATTGATTTTACTATTCCTGAGAAGGTATTGTTACTTACTTGTGCAACTTTGTTTTCTATCGCTGCTATCAGTGTTTGTTCGGGTGTTAATGGTATAAATTCCGGTGTCGGTGTTGGCGCCGGTTCTGGAGTTTCTTCTGCAATAGGTGTTTGTTCTATTTCTGGTTGAGATGTTTCTACTGCGATGGGTGTTTCTTCAACTTGTGGTTCTGGTGCCGAAGCAATGGGTGTTTCTTCTATAGTAGGTAAAGGTGTTGCTTCAACTAATGGAGTGGGTGTAGGTTCGGGTGTTACCGCAACAGGTGGTGTTTCTGGTGGAACCGTTGCAATTTGCGGTGCTGGTTTACTATTAAAAGATGAAGTCGTCCATACAACAATTACAGCAACAAAAGCAATTATCCCAGTTAAAGCAGCGATAATACCACCCCCCACTCTCGAAGATGGGTCTTCAAGTTGGTTTGCTGCCGTTTCTAAGACTCTGATAGTTCCCCGTAAAAATTGGATAATTTTTACCTTCCAAAATGGTAGTCGTCTCTGGTAGCGTTGTTGACGACCTCTTGGGTTTGGTAGTTGGGGGGTTGGGTTATCTTGGGACATGGAACTTTTAATTCAGGGTGCAAATCAACATTGCTGCAACACTTGACCTAATTTAGCACTGTTCTGCAATTCAATTTCGTTAAACTACCTACATTTATAATCAACAATTATGAAGCTCAAACGACGTGAATTCCTATTTCTAAGTACTGTTGGCACTATCTCAGCTGGTTTTGCAGGTTGTGCAACACCAATAAAACCGCGCATTCATAACTCAATTCAAGTTATAAAACCTGTTGTACCTGATAGCAAAGTATTGTATCAATTTGTTTCTGTAGCTGATACAGGTACAGGTGACAATGGACAATATGCGGTAGCAAAAGCCATGACTAACTACCATACTCAAAATCCTTACGATTTAGTCGTGTTAGCAGGAGATAATATCTATACAAATGGCGAAATCGAAAAAATCAACGCAGTATTCGAGCGTCCCTATGCAGAACTATTAAAAAAAGGCGTTAAATTCCAAGCCGCTTTAGGTAATCATGATATTAGAACTGCCAACGGTGACTTACAGTTAAAATATGCTGCATTTAACTACGGCGGACGCTATTATACCTATAATCGTGGGCCAGTACAATTTTTTGTTCTCGATACCAACGGTAATGCTGACTTTAAAACTCAACTATCTTGGTTAGATACAGAACTAAGTAAATCAAAGGCGCCTTGGAAGATAGTATATGGACATCATCCTATTTATGCATCGGGTGTATATGGAAGCAACCCAGAATTTATCAAAGCCTTCACACCCATCTTTACCAAGCATAACGTCCAACTCTATATTAACGGACACGAACACCATTACGAACGCACCATTGCCATTAATGGTACTACATATTTAATTTGTGGAGGAGGCGCCGGAACTCGTCCCGTAGGAAAAAACGAATGGACAGCTTACTCAGCAGAAAAACTCAGCTTTGCCGCATATAAAGTATATACAGACAAAATCGAAGTATCAGGTATTGGAACCGACAATCAAATCTTCGACAAAGGTATCATCCCAATTAAAACAGCATAACAAAGGTGTTTGAACGTGATGTACGGTGCGTGACGCCCCAACAAAACCACAACGTAGGGTGCGTGACACCATCACAAAACCACAACGTAGCGAAAAAACTCGTAGCGTCACGCACCAACCTCAACGTAGCGATAAACGTCAATTAACATATGAATGGTGCGTGAAAGCAGCGCTATTTTGCGTTACATTCATTGATGGTAATAGCTTTTAACATATGAATGGTGCGTGAAAGCAGCGCTATTTTGCATTACATTCATTGATGGTAATAGCTTTCACGCACCCTACCAATCTTATTGGCGCCTTTTCCCAGCCAATTAACATATTAATGGTGCTATATAGCGCTTCTTAGTCAAGCGAGGTACAGATTAAATTGATAAATTTTTTATGTTCTAGGCATCCTTGCCCGCCTTTGTGTACTTCATTAGAACGGAAAACGCTATATACCAATTATCCTATTAATGGTGCGTGAAAGCAGTGCAATTTTGCGTTACATTGATTGATGGTAATAGCTTTCACGCACCCTACCAATCTTATTGGCGCCTTTTCCCAGCCAATTAACATATTAATGGTGCTATATACCAATTATCCCTCAAAACATATGCCATACAGCGACTTCACAACAATCACAAAAGCGGAAGAAGCTTTCGGTTTAACCACCGTTGAAGGAAGAAGATTTATTCCCGATATCGAACTAATTAAACCTTCCCAACAACTTGTAGACTATTTAGAAGAAGTATTACCAATTGCCATCGCAACTGGTAGCGAAAAAGTGCGTTCAGAATTAATTATTTCTCCTATACTAATAGAAGTATGGAAAATATTAGAGAAACAAATTGCAATTTTTTCTGGGAAGATGTTATTTTTTGCTTAGTCGCTCACCTAAATTAATAGAAATTGATGCTCCAGCAGTTGTAATTGTAGAGGCAAAAAAATCAGATTTAAGGTCTGGAATTGGACAATGTGTAGCAGAAATGGTTGCTGCCCAACGATTTAATAAAATGAAAAATAAATCTGTAAACACCATTTATTGGAAGTGTTACTAGTGGTACTCAATTGCGATTTATGAAGCTTGAAGAAAACACAGTAACCTTTGATTTATCAGAATATTCTATTCCTCCCATCGATTTTATTCTTTCTTCTTTAATTTGGATGATTCGCAATGCTTGAAAAAACCCTAGAAACCGGGTTTATACGCAAAATTGTCGTTTTTATTACAATATTATTAGAGAAACCCGGTTTCTAAAGTAATATGTCACAATGCAAACAAAATTGAAAAAATACTTAAAATTTTGTAACATACAGCGTTAGTCCAATCGGAATACTGGGTTTTATGGCATGATTCTTTAAGTAGACATTATGGCTTCATAAGTACAGGGAATCTCTCATGGCTCTCCGTTTAGGCGATACAGTACCAAACTTCACTCAAGCATCAACCCACGGTGAAATCAACTTTTACGACTGGGCAGGTGACAGCTGGGTAATTTTATTCTCCCATCCAGCAGATTTTACACCAGTTTGCACCACAGAACTAGGAACTGTCGCAAAGCTCAAACCCGAATTCGATAAGCGTAACGTTAAAGCAATTGCCCTTAGTGTAGACGACGTTGACTCACACAACGGTTGGGTAGGTGATATTGAAGAAACTCAAAGCACATCACTCAACTACCCTATTTTGGCTGACCCTGACCGTAAAGTCTCTGAACTTTACGATATGATTCACCCAAATGCAGCAGCTACAGTAACGGTACGTTCTGTATTTGTAATTGACCCACAAAAAAAATTACGTCTATCGTTTACCTATCCTCCTAGCACAGGACGTAACTTTGACGAAATTTTGCGTGTAATAGACTCATTACAACTTACCGACAATTACAGTGTAGCAACACCAGCTGACTGGAAAGACGGTGACGACTGTGTGATAGTCCCCTCCCTTAAAGACCCCGAAGTTCTCAAGGAAAAATTCCCCAAAGGTTATCAAGAAATTAAACCTTACCTTCGTATGACACCTCAACCCAACAAGTAATTATATTTTCTATAACATAATTTGGCGCCATTAATTCAATGAAGGCGCCTTTTTTTATAGAAACCAGGTTTTTTTACTAATAACATGATACCGCGCACTTTGAAGGCGCCTTCCCAAGTGCGCTAGTTCAAATCAAAATAATATAACTGTATTTCTATATATGGTTACTTGTGCCAGATGTTATACTGACACGTACAATATTTGCAAAAATAGAAACCAGGTTTCTACGAGATTTTGCATAAAAATCCAGCTTAATTAGAGTAAATCATAGTAATATTCTTGGTCTATAAGAAAGTTATTAACATACTCATAAAGGAGTTGTTGGATAAATGTTGAATCGAAAATGGTATTTATTATTTTCTATTTTAGCGGTAATGCTTTCAATGACTGCTTGCAGCAGGCGCCTGCGAGGTGGTAATACTACTACTACTATAAGTAGGTTAGATACAATTAAAAGTCGGGGTAAACTTGTTTGCGGTGTGAGTGGACAGTTACCTGGGTTTAGTTTTGTAAAGGCAAACGGGGAATATGCAGGGTTGGATGTAGATGTGTGTCGTGCTATTGCTGCTGCCATATTCGATGACCCGAAAAAAGTTGAATACCGTAATTTAAACGCGAAGGAACGTTTTACTGCTGTACAAACAGGTGAGGTTGATATATTAAGTCGTAATACTACCTGGACTTTTAGTCGAGATACTTCTACTGGTTTAGAGTTTGCACCTGTGGTATTTTACGACGGTCAAGGTATTATGGTTAGGAAAAATAGTAATATTAAAAGTTTAGAAGACCTCAAAGGTAAATCTGTTTGTACGCAGACTGGTACTACTAACGAGCAAAATTTAGCCGACCAAATGCGACAAAGAGGTATTAGTTATAAACCTATTGTTTTTGAAGATGTTAATACTGTTTTTACTACTTATGAGCAGGGTCGTTGTGAAGCTGTCACTTCTGACCGTTCGCAGTTAGTTTCTCGACGCACTACTTTATCCAAACCAGATGAACATACTGTTTTAGATTTATTGATATCCAAAGAACCTTTGGCGCCTGCTGTTAAAAATGGTGATACTAAATGGTTTGATGTGGTAAAATGGACTATTAATAGTTTGATTAATGCCGAAGAATTAGGTGTTAATTCTCAAAATGTTAATCAGTTAGCAAATAGTAATAATGCAGAAATTAAGCGCTTGTTAGGTACAGAAGGTGATTTAGGAAAAGCCGCCGGACTTCCCAATGATTTTGTAAAACGTATTATTATACATGTGGGTAATTATAGCGAAGTTTATGACCGCAATTTAGGTAAAAACTCCGAATTAAAGTTAGAACGAGGTAAAAATAAGCTTTGGAATCAAGGTGGAATTTTATATGCTCCACCTTTTAGGTAAGGTGCGTGACACTATGAGATTTTTGTTTCGTTTTAGGATTGTTTTGGTGTCACGCACCCTACATCCATTCCAATACTGCTCGGTTAAGCTAAAAATACAAAAATTCGTAGGTTGGGTTGAGGGACGAAACCCAACATCAGCAAGCTTTGTGTTGGGTTCCGCTTACGCTCCACCCAACGTACAGGCGCCTTAACCGAGCAGTATTGACATCCATTCATGTCCGCAACTCCTCCTTTTAGGTAAGGTGCGTGACACTACGAGATTTTTGTTTCGTTTTAGGATTGTTATGGTGTCACGCACCCTACATCCATTCATGTCCGCAGGAAAATTCCAAATTAAAATCCAAAATCTGTTATGACTCCTTTTTGGCGTAACCAACGTTTTCTAAGCATTGCCGCTCAATTAATTTCTATTTTCACCGTTGCTATCGTAGTATTTATATTATGGGATAACCTGACGTATAATTTAGAACTATTGGGAATTGGTTTTGGATTTGATTTTTTACAATCGCAAGCTTCTTTTGATATTGGTGAAACTCTTATCCCTTACAAACCTACTGACTCTTATTATCGTGCGTTGCTAGTTGGATTAGTCAATTCACTACGAGTTTCTATCATTGGAATCATTTTAGCAACAATTGTAGGCGCCGTTGTTGGAATCGCACGATTATCTACTAATTGGTTGGTGCGTAATTTAGCTTCGATTTATGTAGAAGTATTACGGAATACACCATTACTTTTACAATTGTTCTTTTGGTATTTTGCCGTTTTTATCAGTTTACCCAAACTTGAAAATCAAATTTCTTTCTTTGGATTAATCAATCTTAATAATAAAGGTACACAATTACCTTTTGGTCTCGAAATTTCTTCAGAGCTATCTGCATTAATTCTCGGATTAACATTATATGCAGGTGCGTTTATTGCAGAAATTATTCGAGGAGGTATTCAGTCGGTTGCTAGAGGACAATGGGAAGCTGCACGTGCTTTGGGTTTAAAACCAGGGTTAATTATGCGGTTAGTAATTCTTCCTCAAGCTTTACGAGTAATTATTCCACCTTTAACTAGTCAATACTTAAATATAGCCAAAAACTCTAGTTTAGCTATTGCGGTTGGGTATCCTGATATTTACTTCGTTGCTTCTACCACTTTTAATCAAACTGGTAAAGCAGTAGAAGTCATGTTGTTAATTATGGTAACTTATTTAACTATAAGTTTGACTATCTCCTTAACAATGAACACATTAAACCGTTCCTTTCAACTTAAGGAAAGATAAGCAAGTGAATCAAGAAATCATAAAATGGTTGCGGAAAAATTTATTTGACACCTGGTACAATAGTATTTTAACTATTGTTTGTGTATTCTTGCTTGTTTGGGGCGCCAAATCTATTTTTACCTGGATATTGTTTATCGCACAATGGAAAGTTATTGCTGTCAACCTACAGCTATTTCTAGTCGGTCGTTATCCAGTGCAAATGTATTGGCGAATTTGGGTATCAATATTTATTATTCTGGGTTTAACGATTGTAACTATAGGAAGTTTGGTTAAGAAAATACCGAATAGGTGGCTACCATTAGGATGGGCAATATCTTTTCCTGTTATTCTATGGTTAATTGGTGGTGGTTTAGGACTACAAGCAGCAGATAGTAATTTATGGAACGGTTTATTGCTAACTTTGGTAATGGCTGTAACTAGTATAGTTATTTCGTTTCCTTTGGGTGTACTTTTGGCTTTAGGGCGCCAGAGTAAGTTGTTTGTGGTAAGAAATTTTTGTATTCTATATATTGAGATAGTGCGGGGATTACCGTTAATTGGGATTTTGTTTATCGCTCAGGTGATGTTACCTTTGGTTCTACCCGATGATATTACTTTGGATAGGGTACTGCGAGGAATTGCGGGTTTGACTTTATTTAGTGCTGCTTATTTGGCAGAGAATGTTCGAGGTGGTCTTCAGTCTATACCTCGTGGACAGTTTGAAGCTGGTAAAGCTATTGGGTTAAATAGTGTTTATATTATGATACTAATTATTTTACCTCAAGCTTTGCGGGCGGTCATTCCTGCATTGGTGGGTCAGTTTATTGGTTTGTTTAAAGATACTTCGCTGTTATCTATTGTTGGGTTGTTGGAGTTGACGGGTATTTCTCGGTCTATTTTAGCTCAACCTGAATTTTTAAATCGTTATGCAGAAGTTTATTTGTTTGTTGGGTTGCTTTATTGGGTGTTTTGTTACTCGATGTCTCTTGCTTCTCAACGTTTAGAAAAACAGTTAAATATTGGTCAGAGGTAAATATGAGTACGCAAGATGTTGTTATTGTTGCTGAGAATGTTCAAAAGTGGTATGGAAAGTTTCAGGTTTTACGGGGTGTGAGTTTGACGGTGAACCGGGGAGAGGTCGTTGTGATTATGGGACCATCTGGTTCTGGAAAGTCTACGTTTATTCGCACTTTTAATGCTTTGGAGGAGTATCAGCAGGGACGTATTGAAATTGATGGTATTGCTTTAACTGATGATTTGCGGAATATTGACGCTGTTCGTAGAGAAGTGGGAATGGTGTTTCAACAGTTTAATTTATTTCCACATCTAACTGTACTCGATAATATTACACTGGCGCCGATATGGGTAAGAAAATGGTCGAAAGCGAAAGCGAATGAAGTTGCTATGCAGTTGCTTGAGAGAGTTGGAATATTAGAACAAGCACAAAAATATCCAGGACAACTATCGGGTGGACAACAACAACGGGTTGCTATCGCTAGAGCTTTAGCTATGCAACCCAAAGTTATGTTATTTGATGAACCAACTTCTGCTCTTGACCCCGAAATGGTGCGCGAAGTTTTGGAGACAATGAAAAAATTAGCTGCGGATGGTATGACAATGGTAGTCGTCACCCACGAAGTTGGGTTTGCGCGTGAAGTCGCCGACCGAGTAATATTTATGGATAGCGGTGTAATAGTCGAAGAAGCAACCCCTACTAATTTTTTCCAAAACCCCACCCAAGACCGCACCCGCAAATTCTTATCACAAATACTGTAAATTAAACTCTAATTAATTTACTTCGGTCGCTCCCGTTTGATTTTACCTCGTGTTCCTGGTTTTTTTGTACCTGATTTGGCGCCGACTCGGTTTGTACGTTGACTGAATTCTTTAGGTTGCATTTTGCCTTTATCTGGAGTTTTTTCAGGTTTAGTTTGTGGGTTAGAACTAAAACCGATAATTGTTTCCCTAGGCAATTTAACTGCGATTAGTGTTTCAATGTCTGCCAATAGCTTAGATTCTTCGGGACATACTAATGATACAGCTTCACCTGAAGCACCAGCACGACCAGTACGACCAATACGATGAACGTAATCGGATGGGACGTTGGGTAAATCGAAGTTGACGACATGGGGCAATTCATTAATATCAAGACCCCTTGCGGCAATATCTGTTGCTACTAGCACCTGTAAATTACCGTTTTTGAACTTCGTTAAAGCAAAGGTACGAGCTGACTGACTTTTGTTTCCGTGAATTGCCAACGCTTGAATACGGTCTTGACCTAACTGTTCAACCAAACGGTCGGCGCCATGCTTAGTGCGCGTAAATACAAGTACTTGATACCATTTGTCTTGTTTAATCAAATGAGATAGTAATTGGCGCTTCTTATTACCATCAACTTGGTATACTTTTTGTGTCACCGTACCAGCGGTAACATTACGACGTGCCACTTCAATCATTGTCGGATGATTAAGTAAACTTGCGGCAAGTCCTTTTATTTCGTCGGAGAATGTTGCAAAAAATAGTAAATTCTGTCGTTTTCTAGGTAAAAGCTTCAAAATACGACGTATATCGCGAATAAAGCCCATATCTAACATTCGGTCGGCTTCATCTAATATTAAGAACTCAATGTTTGATAGATTAATTGTACCCTGCTGCACATGGTCTAAAAGGCGCCCAGGTGTGGCAACGACAATATCTACACCATTCCTCAAGCGTCGTTTTTGCTGATTGATGTTTACACCACCAAACATTGCCATCGACCTCAAATTTAGATATTTACCATATTGATAAACACTTTCTTGTACTTGTGCAGCAAGTTCGCGCGTTGGTGTCAAAATTAACGCTCGAATTGGTGCGTATCCTTCGCTTTGACTGTTTTTATTGCTACTTTCAGATAACCGCTGTAGTAAAGGTAGAGTAAAGCTCGCGGTTTTCCCAGTACCCGTTTGGGCACCTGCCAACAAATCATTCCCTAAAAGTACAGCAGGAATTGCCTGCATTTGAATCGGTGTAGGTTGCGTATATCCTAGCTCAGTCACAGCACGGATAATTTCATTCGACAAACCAAGTGTTGAAAAAGACATAGTACTCACGTTGTATAACATCGACCCATGCGCCTTCGGTTGGCGCCAGTATGCCAAGACGTTATCGCGAGTGCCGCAGCTACCAATTCTAGCACATAACAACCCAAATAAACCCGATTTTCTATAATATCATTATGACAACATCGAAAAACGTAGGGTGCGTGACGCTACGAACAAATATCAACGTATTTACAATACCTCTAGCGTCACGCACCACTCTTTATTATGACCAGTTGTTGCTAAGACGGTGTCGCAAGTACCACAGCCATCAATAATACCACATCAACCGGGTTTCTATATTTGGCGCCTGTAGAAATGTGAACCGTGGTTCACATTTTCCTACCTTAACTTATTTATCGCGCGTATAAGCTTTTACATAAGTTCCATCTTTACAGTAATAAGCTTGGACATGTATTTTCTTATTTGATGTTGTCCATGAATTGCTAACCCAAAAATTATTTTTCGTCAATCAATTAACATCACAGTTAATAAATATTGCCACAAGCTTCATTTGCTGGGACTACAACCGTCATTTTTTCAGGATAAGGCAAATTTAAATTATTCATCAATTCAATAAAACTATCGCGGTTATGTCCTTTAAATCGTACGTTGAATAGTTTTTCTTCACCAATAGTAGATACTGTAAACCCTTGATAATCATGACCAGGATATACTAAGGTATTATTATCTAAAGTAAATAATCTTTGGGTAACGGAATCATACAAAGTACCAGCATTTCCACTTTGAAAGTCTGTTCTACCACAACTACGAATTAATAACGAATCTCCTGTCAACACTAAAAGTTGATTTATTAAATAAGCTACATGAGTATCTGTGTGTCCTGGGGTTGCTATCGCTTTGATTTCTATCTCACCTAATTGTAAAATTTCCCCATCTTTAATTTTACGGTCAGCGCAATTATTTTTAGTATATTCTGGTAAAATCTTTAAACACCCCGTTGCTTCTTGCAACTTTTCGGCGCCTGTAACATGGTCAGCATGAATATGGGTTTCTATACTATAGCATAAAGTTAACCCCAATTCTCGCAGCATCTTTAAATCGCGTTCGACTTGCTCTAAAACAGAGTCAACTAATACTGCATTTTTTGTCTTTTCATCAGCTATCAAATAAGTGTATGTACTGCTTTGTTTATCAAAAAGTTGGCGAAATAACATGTTTTGCTGTTTCCCATAAATAACTAATTTTAGGTGAAACAAGATTATCTAGTTGTTCAAATTGACCTTTTCCTAATGCTTGTTGCAGCCAGATTTTTTAGTAAATTCAGTATTAGGTGCGTGAAAGCAGTTTGATTTTACATTTTATTGATGTATTGTAAAGGCTTTCACGCACCCTACGTTACGCATTTAATGTAAATTCGGGACAACTGCCTTCAGGAGCAATTTGACGGTTATGAAATATACTTTCTGGCATTAAACATAAACTACCATCAAAGTATTTACATCTTGCACAGCAATTCCCAGCAGTTATCATCGGTGGTTTTTTTGGTATTTGTTTCTTTGTTATTGGTAGTAACATCAAACTATCTCGATGCCATTTTGCCCGAATAATACCTACTTGTGATAAAGTTTGCCAACGAGGGTCTGTATCTACTACTTCTTGAGGAATACGAATCCAGGCGCCGTCATGTTCTGCTACAATTTCTAATTCCACCTCTTTGGGGTGTTCTATTTCTACTTGTCGTTTTTGACTCAAAAAATCTGGAAACACTCCATATTCTATAGTCTCCCCACAAGATGGAATATGCACAACGTGATTCTTTTGTAAATCGGTTCGTGCTAAATCGTAAAGACTATCGGGCATTCCATGTATTAAAATTAAATGACGCGGCGCCACTTTGGCAATAACTTGTCCTATACCAATCCGGTCGGTATGAGCAGATAAATTAAATTTACGAATTTCCGCTTTTACTGTATAATCCACTCCATCCATCGTCACAACTTCACCCGACTTCATACTTTGTAATAATCGTCCCGGTGATTCTTCGTCGGTATACCCACTCATAAAAATAGCCGCATCATCTCTTTCTAACAAAGATTTGGCATAATAAACTGAGGCGCCACCAGTCAGCATTCCAGAAGAGGCAATAATTACACTAGGTTGAACCATCGCAAATGGACGTTCCTTAGTATCAGCGACAAAAATCACCTTTTTTCCATCACAAAACGGTGGAATCCGACAATTTGCTGCAAAATTACTAACCGCTTCGGGTAACAAGTCTAAATTATCATTAAATACATCAGTAATCTTTCTCACCAACCCATCCACAAAGATGGGAATATTACTATTCGTGAATAAAGCGCTGGTTTTGAGTAGTAAAATAATTTCTTGGGCACGTCCGAGAGCAAAAGCGGGAATTAACACATTACCACCTTTGGCAACTACATTCCAAACTGCCTGTACTAACTCAGTTTCTTGCTGTTTGCGACTGGGATGAATTGCGGCGCCATAAGTTGCTTCTGTGATTAAAATATCAGCAGTAGGTAAATCAGCTAATTTTAGTCCCACCGTAGTTCGACTATTGGCAATATTATAGTCTCCTGTATATACTAAACTACGATTGCCATACTTTAAATAAATACAAGCGGCGCCAACAATATGTCCAGCATTGATAAACTTAACGGTTAAACCTGGTAATGGTTCAAACTCTACACCAATAGGTTGAGTTTCCAGGTGTAAAAGCGTTTGCTGTAAATCTTGCTCTTCAAATAAAGGTTCAAAGTCTTCATTCTTTAAAGTCACCTTCAAACAATCTTCCAACATCACCCGTGCAATCGACCGAGTACCTGGAGTACAAATCATCGGTGTCGCTTTGAACATACGATGTAACACAGGTAAGGCGCCGATATGGTCAGAGTGCGCGTGTGTAATTAATATAAGATTAGGGTTTTTCAGTAACTCAAACGCTGGTAACGGATTATCCCCTTTCGGTCGAGTCCCCGCATCCAGCACTATTTCATACTTTCCTATTTCTACTTTAAAACAAGAGGCGCCTATCGAACGCGCGGCGCCTAAAGGTGTAACCCTTAATATATCGTCTTCGTTTTCCTCTTCGTCTTCGTCTTCATCATCAAAATCATCATCATCTATATCACTATCATCGCTCAATGCTAATTGGTGATAAGACCCCAACTCATAAATAAGTAAAGAAGTAGACCCAACAGTACCCTGAACTCGATACCTTTTCTCTTGTAGCGTACCTTCCCACTCCAAAACCCCAGTGTACACATTAAATTCATAAATTTTTATTCCTGGTATTTTCTCTAATATCAACGGTTCTAACTTTTCACGCCATATTTGTTCTAGTGTTTTCGGCGTAGCAACTGTAGTAGCTGTATTAACCGTAGCAGGAATTGCCACAGGTTCTACAACTGTTTCTGGTAACGGTACCGATATTGGTTGATTTTGGTAATCGGAATCAAATTTAATCGCTGTAGTTACATATAACTTTCCAGAAAGAAACTCAAAGTCCAATCGATAAATACTACTAACGTGTAAAATTTGCGTAGTTGTAAAAGTAATTTTACAGCTATTGGATACCTTCACTAAAATAGTGCCACGTTTAGCGACTTGTGTGACTCTGCCAATACAATAAGACTGTTGTGCTGACTCTACCTGAGAAACAATTGAAACACTTACTACAGTACCATTCGAGTCGGTAGCAGGAATGCATATCCAAATACCCGCACTCCTAAACTCACAATTGCCCTTTATTTTAAGGACTTCACCAGTTATAGTGGTCAGACATTGGTTTTCAATGCTTCCTTCTAAACAACAAAATATTTCTGTTGTTAAGTTTTGTTGAGAATCTGCCATAAAAATTATAAAAAGTAATATACTCTAACCACTAAAAACTTCTAACTTAGAAAAAGAAACCTGACATCAATAGCGAAGTCTGGTTTCTTTCTTTTTATTCACCTAATATACTATGGCTCGTCGATTTTATGTAATTCAACTTGGTTCTTACTGGAGCTTACCAAAACAAGAATATTTAAAATTATTACAACAAGGCGCCGGAGACAACCTTGTTGATATAGATTTAAACACATATCAAGCGCGCATAGTCAAAAAGCCACCATCACAAGCAAAACCCATCGACTTATCAGATTTTGAAATAGAACACTTCCAAATGGAACTCGAACACTTCATGAAAACAGGTGAGCAAACCGGGTTTGACGCAAAAGAATATATCAATATATTTTTCGACGATTAAATATATATCTAATATCGAACGACTTCTTCAATAAAATGATGAGTTTCGTCCAAATACCAGCTTTTCACATCCCTAGCTTTTCCCTCATAGACAGAAACAATAATATACGAATATGATTGCCAAGCATACTCACGGTCAAACTCCGAAGGAACCGCTAAATTATCAGTGTGCGAATGAAATATTCCAATGATATTCAATGAATCTTGTCTTGCTTGTTTTTGTGCTTTCATCAAATCTCTAGGTGCAATTGTATACCTTCGATTCCGACTCGTTTCTGGATTCATAAACAAATCAGGTGTATCTTCTTGCGTATTCCAAACATTCTCTGTAGTAATAACTTTGACGCATTCCTTATTACTCCCCGAAGCTACACCAAGTAGAATACCACAGCACTCTTCAGGATAGGCGCCTTCTGCATGATTGTAAATGATTTGTAAATGTGAGGTAGTAAGTTGTATCATTTGAAGATTTATTAAAAAATCTTATTGCCTAAAATTTATTATTGAACTTTGTAATTAACTTATCTATCGCTTCTCTTACCTCCACAGCTTTACTTACCAAACGGTCATAATCTTCAATGGGTAACATTTGTAACTCGTAACTGAGTAAAAGAAAGTATTGAACTTCTGTAGCATTATCGCTTGCTAATTCCAAATAATTAATCTTTTCTTCATAATCTTCCCTATCATATCCCTGAGCAATTTTAATTGGAATAGCAGAACAAGCTAAACGTATTTGCTGCGTCAAACCCAAAATTTCCACCTCTGGAAACTCTTGTGTAGCTTGATAGACAGCAACTGTTAACTCATGGGCTTTTTCCCATTCTTTAATTTCTCGAAAGTCGGTCATCTGGTTTATAAAATATTTGTCTATTCTTTGAATTGTCTCAAAATCATAACAAATATTTACGCTTTTTTCTAAACTCAAAATATTTGACAAAATCTAAATAAATTATTAAATTTTATCTATTAAAAAAGCGATTAATTAAATTAAAATTTAATTTTTTATTAATATTTTAATTTTATTGCATTTAAATGCCTAAACATCTATACATATAGGCGCCGAATCTGGTATATTTGCCGTATAAATACTGAAAACGTATGATTGTGACAGTAGCAGCCTTTAAAGGGGGAGTAGGGAAGTCAACAACAGCACTGCACTTAGCAACGTATTTACAAACACAAGCTGATACGTTGTTAATAGATGGTGACTTAAATCGTTGTTCATTAGATTGGTCAAATCGTGGTAGTTTACCTTTTAAAGTGGCAGACGAAGAAAAAGGAGTAAATTTAGCAAGACTTTACGAGCATATAGTTATAGACACTCCAGCACGACCATCGCTGAGTGATTTAAAAACATTAGCACGTGGGTGTGATTTACTAGTTATTCCGACAGCACCGGATGCAATGTCTATGGCAGCGACTTTACAAATGTTTAGTGCCTTGAAAGGAGTTAGAGCGAAGTATCGTGTGTTACTAACATTAGTTCCACCGCATCCAAATAAAGCAGGAGAAGAAGCGCGTATAACGTTGGAAAGTATCGGAGTACCATTATTTAAAACAAGTATAAGGCGCCTGAGTGTATTTCAAGATGCAGCATTAGAGGGGGTGCCAGTAAACGCAGTCAAAGACTCAAAAGCGAAAATTGCGTGGAGAAGCTATGTAGAAGTAGGGAAAGAAATGTGCAACAATACCACTCCTGTAACGGATAGGAATACATAAATTATTATATGAGTGAAAAAAAGAAGGGTAGTCGTTTTGATGATTTGATTGATGCAGCGCGTAGTCGTAAACAACGCGATGAGTTACCATCGATTGTAGAAGAAGATAAATTAGGTATAAAGAGTAAAAGTACAGACCCTAACTATATTCGTACAACTATTTATTTACCAAAACAGTTACATCGAAGAATGAAGGCAGCAGCATTATCTCAAGACCGACAAATGAGTGATGTTATCGCTGAATTAGTCGAACAATGGTTGTCAAGGTAGGGTGCGTGAAAGCCATTATAACCAATCAACATTACGCTTAATCTAGTGCTTTCACGCACCATTCAATTTAAATAAGGCGCCTAACTCCGCTTTATTTTATAATTTTTTTAATTTGGTGCATACCATCCAATTTAAATAAGGCGCCTCTCCAGGCTTTGGTTTATAATTTTTTTAATTTGGTGCGTGACGCTACTAGGTTATTTACTTCGTTTGGATTTGTTGATAGCGTCACGCACCCTACTAAAATACGACTTCTTCTCCTTTTTCTGTGAAGCGGACGTTTTTAATTTTCCATTTACTGTTGCTGGTTAAAGTTCTGCTGACGCTACCAAATATAGCTGAGTTTTCGCAACTTGAAAGTGAACTTAATGACCGTTTAGAGTTGGGTGCTACTCGTAAGTCTACTGTAGCTGTACCATTTTGAACGCTTACACGATACCCGGATAAGCTAAAGTCTCCGTTATTGTGTCCTTCTAATGCTCTACCTACTGCTCCTGCAACGGGTTCATCCGCAGGAACGCTTGTTTTTTTCGACACAAAATCTTGGCACTGTGAATCAATAGTATACACGGTAACGTCTACTGTTTTACCAGCAGGCGCCTCGCTTTCTGTGGGAATAGCGTTATAGGTAAGTGTTTTTTCGCGTAATTTTGCTGCACTCGGTGAGGGAGATTGAGAAGGATCTGTTGTAACGGAAGGTGCCTCACTAGTTGGTGTTGGCGATACAGTAACGGTGGGGGTTTCAGTCGGTGTTACTGCGATAATATCAGGTGTGGGTGATGCTGCGACACTAGGTGTAGTTGTCACGGGTGCTTCACTCGTTTTTTCATTTGGGTTTGATGCACAGCTACTAAGACTAGCTGCCACTGTCACAATAAATAAAGAAACAATCAGTTTTTTTACAACTTTCATAATTTGCACGCTCTCCTGCTGCCTTGGGAGTTAACATTTAACTTCAGTGTGGAGGATAAAGTTTCCGTATAATTTTGCAGTCAATGAGGAAAATAAGAAAGGGGGGAGACAAAATATTTTAGTTATTTTAAATTCCCGTACTGGCGCCGATATTCTGTATAACCCTTATCTTACATGCACGGTATACTTGTGTGTGTTTGCCTTATATCATTCAATCAAATAGTATAGAGCCTTTAGATTCAGTTTATGAGTGAAGCTTATGTCTCATCATGATAGTACATATGAACCTCGTAAAGCTGAGTGGGATAATGTACCTATAGATAAATACCCACCAGCGAAATGGAAGCAATGGAAAGCTGGTTTATCAGATGAGTCAGTTAAATTAGAGCGTGAGTATTTACGTATGAAGCACTCGGTTCAAGTTGCTAACTCAGCCTTATTACTAGAAAGAATAAAAGTTAAGCTAAAATTAACCAGTTCTAAATCTATTGGATTACAGGGTACTTTTCCTTGTAAACCGGGGGATGTTGGTAAAAAGGGATGTCCCAAAAAACAGTATACTATTTCTTTGGGATTCACAGCAAATGATATTGGTTTAAAGCTTGCTGTTGCAAAAGCGCGTGAATTAGATTTATTGTTAGTCACCAAACAATTTAAATGGACTGCTGAGTTACTGGGTAAACAAGCGCAGAAAATACTTCCAGATACAGCAAAAGTACCAAAGCTGATTTCTGAATTAATTAAAGAATATGAAAAAGCGTTTTGGAAGACCCATGAAAGAAACCGTCAAGGGGTACGTACCTGGGAAAGTCATTATTTGCGGCACTTAAATAAATTACCCCAAAATGAACCTTTAACCCTAGAAGCTATAGAAACAGCTTTAGAAAAAACCAAACCCAACACTTCCTCACGCTTTTACTTATCTTGGCAATTAAAGAAATTCTCCGAGTTTTGCGGTATAGACGCTGCAAAAAATATTACCGCTTATGCAACACCAAATCCGGCGCCAACAATTAGAAGAATCCCTACAGACGAGGAAATAATTGAAGGATTTAATATAATAGGGGCGCCACTTTCTCAGTATGCTAGTAAAGAAAATATTACATATCCTGACCAATGGCAGTGGGCATATGGAATGTTAGCAACATATGGATTAAGACCACACGAACTATTTGCAGTAGACCTAGAAGCATTTACCAACCCCGAAAACACCTTCCACCTTATCAAACTCAATCCAGCATTAACCCAAGGAACCAAAACTGGAGAACGTAACTGTGGAGTTCCCCCCTTATACCCACACTGGATAGAACTATTCGACTTAAAAAATATCAAGGCGCCTGCTCTTGGTGGTACTCTAGAAAATCAAACGGCCAAACTCCACACCCGTTTTAGAACAGTAAAACTAGACTTTCGCCCTTACGACCTGCGTCATGCATACGCAATACGTGGACACCGTTTAAGAGTACCCATCAAAACAATGTCCGACTATATGGGACACACAGTCAACGAACACACAAAAACATACCAACGCTGGATGAGCGAAGATGCCAACCTAGAAATATATAAAGAAGTAGTAATTCACCGAGTAGGCGCCAGTAAAGAAGCCATGAAAGAGCGCATCCAAGAACTAGAAGCCGAAAACATTGCCTTAAAAGCCGAAAACAACACCCTAAAATCAATCTTAATCAAACACCAACTAGAATTCCTAACATAAATATTAACCTGCCTTGAATCTCGTGGCGCGTAGTAGTAGGGTGCGTCACAGCTATAACAACCCAGCAACGAAGCGAAAATATAACTGCTGTGACGCACCATCCTTTAGTAACGCACCATCTTTTAGAGGTTATAGTGCCATAACATTCATTGTTCTCAGATGTAACACACCATCATTATTTCAAGTATCGCCAATTTCATATTACTAGGTTATGGTAGTAAAACATCATATTTCTCTTTAGAAAGAATAAGCCTGAATACAGGAGATTAAAGCACCAAGGTGGCACATACTTTTTCACACTAGTCACCTACGATAGGTATCCCTGGTTATGTAATGAAGATGCTCGCTTTGCACTTCGCACGTCAATGAATAGGGTACGCCAAAAATATCCTTTTAAAATAGACGTTTTTGTTCTTTTACCAGAACATTTCCACTGTATTTTAACTTTACCAGAAGGTGATAGTGACTTTGCAACACGCTGGCGCCTGATTAAATATCTTGTTACAAAACGTTACGCAGATAAACTAGCATTACAATATCCTATAAGTGAATCACGTCAAAAACGTGGAGAAAGAAATTTATGGCAAAGAAGATTTTGGGAGCATTTAATTCGTGACGACAGAGATTATGAGAATCATTGTAATTATATACATTACAATCCAGTCAAACATGGTTTATGTAACTCCCCTCAAGATTGGAAATATTCTAGTTACCATCGGTTAGTCAAACAAAACATATATTCCAAAGACTGGGGTACTTCAGAAGTACCTAATATTAAAAACCTTATTATCGATAAAGAATTTGAGTAGGGTGCGTCACAGCCATTATAACTTCGCAACGAAACTAAAAATCTAGCTGCTGTGACGCACCATTTACTTTATTGTATATGGCGCCATTACCAACCATAGCTCAGGTGCGTAACCCTACAATGGTTATTCGTTTCCCTGCTTGCTTATCATAGGGTTACGCACCCTACTTAACTACTTAACTAATTCCATTTTTTGGATAACCTGTTCTTGTGTTCATTAAACATTTAAACATCTAGACATCTATTTACACTAAACATCTGAATGTCCAAACGATTACTAGCGTATTAAAATTTTTACAGTTTGTGGCGCCGCATTAAGTTTGCGGGTTTGATGTCACGGTGAATAATGTTTCGCTCGTGAACTACAGCTAGAACTGTCAAAATGTCTTCTAATAGCTGCTTTACTGCCTCGTCATGTAGCTCGTAGCGTTTCCCTGTGTTTTCTGGCAACCACTGGACAAATTCCTCGAAAGTCAATGTTTTGGGTAGAGTCTCGGTCATAGTCATTACTTTCACATATGTTTAACTTTAGCATGAATATTAGAGGATGTATTCATAAAATGCTTAGATGTTGAAATGTTTAAATGTTTGAGCAAGATGAACAGAAACACAGTAAAGAATTCTCTAACATCTAGATGTTTAGATGCTGCCAATCATTAGATGTTTGAATTTTTCGTTTATAAACAGGCGCTACTTCTACAATAAAAATATAGTTTGTTTTCTAATGCTCTTTATGTACGTAGTAGTGTATTATATTTAACTAGTTATTAAGCTATTTAATTAGAACTATAACCATAAAGATAGCAAAAGTCTAGTCATATAGACTAGTTAGGAATTTGTAACATGTTGAAACAATAATCATTTTTAGTGATGAATTGGAAATAATAACGCATTGGGCAGGAGAATTTGACCCCGATGAGCGACAACTTTATCCCCGTCAATCGTTTCAAGTTTGGCAAGAGTTAAAAAAAGCACAGCCAAGTGCTATTAAAGAACTTACATACTATAAAATATATAAATAAAAGCCAATTAAAATTTTATATCAAGCTTGTAAAAAAAAAGAAATTGCGCGTAATTCTGTATTAGATGATATTTGAAAATTTAACTCAGGTATACATTGTCATTCTCCGTCCCACTATACGGATAGGGTAAGTGCTACTTTTTTTGCACATTTTTATTTCTTAAGAGGGTAGATTTATTACATTTTATATTAACTCCTGATTTTACAGTAATGCATCTTAAGTTAGAATATAAAATATTTTTACGGTTGCTGTATACGAACGATAAATTTCATGCTGTTTCAAATCTTACTTTTTTAACACCACATTCAAAAATCTCTGATATGGGTGCCTCAATAATCTATAATTACTCTTTAAATAACCTACGTATATCAGGAAAACTACAAAACCTATAAAATCCACTTTAAATCAAGTTAATTTAATTAAGCCAATTTGGTTTAAACTTATATACGCTCACTTCTATTTTATTAAATCAGGCGCCTTTTCCTATGTATTCCTGTCCGACCTTACCACTACCACACTACTCACATCATAAACACAACCTCTTTACCATAATTTATATTTTAAATCAATAGGGTATGTATAAAATAGGCTAGAAAAGTTGCTAAAACAAGTAAGTAATAAATAAGAAAATGAATTGAGTAGAGAGGCTGAAAGTATTGATATGAAAGGGAAAGGAGAAGTAAGAACGCGCAGGTCACTTGCCCAGCACTGGCTGAAAAGCGAGAGTGCTTTGGACAACATAGTACGTGCAGCAGAGTGTAGTAAGGAAGATAGGGTTTTGGAGATAGGTCCCGGAACTGGGGTTTTGACGCGCAGAATTTTACCTTTGGTACAGGCTTTAATTTCTGTGGAAATTGACAGGGATTTGTGTAAGATGTTGGTAAAGGAGTTTGGGAAGAGAGAGAATTTTTTACTATTGCAAGGTGATTTTTTGGAGTTGGATGTAGAGTCTCAGCTTGGTAATTTTGAGAAGTTTCAGAATCAGAATAAGGTAGTAGCGAATATTCCGTATAATATTACTGGACCGATTATTGAGAAATTATTGGGAACGATTGCGAATCCGAATGTTAGACCGTATGAGTCGATTGTGTTATTGATACAGAAAGAGGTAGCTGAGAGAATTGTTGCTAAACCTGGTTCGAGGACTTTCGGCGCCTTAACTGTGCGTGTACAATATTTAGCAAAGTGTGAATATATTTGTACAGTTCCAGCTTCTGCTTTTCATCCGGCGCCGAAAGTAGACTCAGCAGTAGTAAGATTAATACCGCGTCAATTAGAGAAACAAGCTAATGACCCAAAGTATTTAGAGACTTTAGTAAAATTGGGGTTTAGTGCAAAGCGAAAGATGTTGAGGAATAATTTACAGAGTGTTATTGAGCGTGATGAGTTAACTGCTATTTTGGAACGATTAAATATAAATCCTCAAGCACGCGGTGAAGATATTAGTGTTGTGCAATGGGTAGAGTTGAGTAATGAATTAAAAGAGAAAGCAAAACATAATAATAATTTAGAGGATGAGCTTAAAGACTCAGACGAAATTGGTATTTTGGATGAAGATGAAGATTAGTTATTTCAGAGGATATTTTAAACGTCAAATAAGGTATAAAATGTCATTCTGAACGTAGAGAAGAATCTATATTTAGTGCTGCACTTGGCTGTACCCCAAAAATAAACTAGAATGTACTAACTTAAACAATATAGAAGACACCTTAACTTTATGTTCAGAGCATTTGGTAAGTCGGCGCCTCAACAAATTAATTACGATAATGGTTTATTTACGCCAAACTGTACTAGTGCTAGCTTCATCAAAGCTAATGCAGGCTGAAACTCACTTTGGGGGAGCCAATTTAACAACAGCTAATTTCATGAATGCTAGAAACGCTTACTTCGAGAGGGCTATTTTCAAAGACACCATCATGCCAGATGGTAGTTTAAGAAGCAACTAGATTTAGAGAAAACCAGGTTTTCTCATCAAGAGATAACGGCGCCTCTGACAAGAACTCAAAAATTACTTAGTACTAACGCAAACAATATAAATTGTACGTAGCATGTTGGCGGCGCCTCCACCAACACCTCAGAAGGGCATAATCTAGTACTAACGTAAACAATATTGATTAGACGCAGTATGCTATATACCTCTATCGAGAATTTAAAAACCATTTCTTTGGTACTAACGTAAACAAGTTAAATTAAATGCAGTCACGCACCGACTACTCAATGTGCTTGGTAGGACGCACATTATTTTTCGTTTGATTGAAGATTGTAACGGTGCCTCCCTTACATCTTGGACTAGCCTAGATGTAACAATCATCACTTGTGTATTTATAGATTATTGGCTTCGTTCTTACCTGGTGTGCGTGTTAAAAACCCCTATGCGGCGGGGCGCAAGTTTTCTACAAGAGGACTAAGAAATTATTATAATTTTAACTACTATATATTATTTATCTTAGTTAAACAGGAGTAGCGTTCAATGGAGTGTAGTTTAGACAACGCAAACTCAAATGTTGGTAAAGTATTGTTAATCGGTGTTACTGGTGGTACAGGTAGGAATGTTGTTAAGGGTTTTTTGGAACGAGGAGTAAGTAACCTACAAGCTATAACCAGAAAAATTGATTCTACTCGTCCTGAGGTTGCCAAGTTAATTAACGCCGGAGTTTCGCTGGTTGAAGGAAATTTAGATGAACCATCAACGCTGTTATCAGCATTTACAGGAGTTTCAGCAGTATATTGTCATGCACTGGCGCCAGATACAAGTAAAATAGATACTCGTGAAGTAGAACGAGCTAAAATAGTCGCGCAAATAGCAAAAGATGCAAACATTAAACATTTAGTTTACAACTCCGCAGGTGGTGCCGAACGTAACACCGAAATTAGTCGTATTGAACAAAAATATCAAGTTGAGCAAATTTTTAAACAAGCTGGTTTACCAACAACTATGTTACGAGCTTGTTTATTTATGGAAGAATTTTGGAAAAAGTACACACGACCATCTATTTTGAAGGGTAGATTTTCTTTTGCTATTCAGCCTGAAAAACCTATTCATTTAATAGCAAATCAAGATATGGGTCGTGTCGCTGCATATGTAATACAGAATAGTAATCAATACATCGGTCGAGATATCGAACTTGCAGGTGATGTACTAACACCTATAGAGATGACAGCAGCATTCTCTCAAGCTCAAAAAACGACAGTAGTTTACAAAGAAACACCAGCTTGGATGTTTTTACTGCTTTTTAGAAAAGAACTTTACGACTTGATTCAATGGTATCGTAATCAAGGGTATAATGCCGATGTTAAAGAGTTGCGACAAGAGTTTCCAGAACTCTTAACTACGTTTAGCGAGTTTTTAGAGCAGACAAATTGGGCAAACCCAGCTTTGACTTATAAAGATTTGTAAAATTCTCAAGCGGAACCCAAGATATTAATTAGAAATATTGGGTTATTATTGCCTCCACCCAACCTACTGCTACTGGTTAGGAAATATAGATTGTTCACTACAGAAAGTTTTATTTGGTTTGAATATCTACCAAAAGCCACAATTGGAGCGTGGAATTGCTTATTCCGAAACCACTCAAGTAATATTGATGCATCTGATGAGGATGAAGATAGTGGTGGAAGTATCATTCTTCTGCTGGTGTGTGTAACTACTCATTAACCCAAACGCTTAACATAGGTGATACTGTTGATTTTGCAATTGACCCGCTTGGAAATGGGTTTAGCGGCAATGGATGCATTTCATGTTGCCGCTGCCTTGTGGCTCAAAGCATCAGAACTAATTACTATTGAAAAGATAACCAAACCTATACATAAGGTTACAGCGATTAAAATTATCTCTATATAGTACTTTATGTAGCTTATCTGTATTTACAAGGTGCTATTTGATATTACAGACAACTATTTCAATATTTTAATTATAACTTATACGAACAATACAATATTTGTTGTACAGTATCGTCAACAAGCAATAGCTTCAGGGATGAAATTACTAGACAAAGCAGAAATTGAACAGGAGCTAGCAGAACGTTGGGGTGGATGCCAATTTTAAGAAAGCGACAAATTCCCAAACTATGAAGATAAGCTGATGGATAAAATACAGAACAATTTGTACGTCTATAAACTAAATCTTTTATATAGGAAGCTGTTATATTCAAATGTGAACCGTGGTTCACATTTACATTTCTTCAATCTTGTTTAGAACGAAAACGGCACCACTAATTTAATATTGGCGCGGTAGTCATGGCAACTTAAGCGCGCGTGCTTTTGTACAGGTGTTAGTTCATACAATTGGAGATAATAATTTTATCCATACCCTTGTTTACATCACCGCATAATCACTCATTTCGCGCATATAAGGAGGATAAAAGCTCAATATTTGCAAAATCTCTTTCCCCAGCAGTATAACGCTGCAACAACTCTTGAGCATCCATAGCTTAACTCCGGTATGAACTAACACATATAAAGATAACCCACTTAAATTTTAGTCTTTCTTCTTTGCCAAGCAGAAAATTAGAAATGACGGCGCCGCTACGCTACATCCAGATTAGGAATCTTTAATTTACTTTGATGGTAAAATAATCACCGAACATAATGTATAGGAGAAATATAGTGCCACCAAGGAATACAATTCATGAAATAGTTAAGCAAGCAGTTATGAAGGATGGTTGGATAATTACGGAAGCAGATGACCCTTATGTAATATCTTACGGGCAAAGATTTCTTTTTGTAGACCTTGGAGCAAGTAAATCTGGTAATGATAATATTCAGGGTAGCCTTATAGGAGCTTCCAAAGATAATAGCCGTATCGCAATAGAAATTAAGGATTTTAAAGCTAAATCCTTGATTAAAGATTTAGAGCAAGCAATTGGGCAGTATGTTTTATATAAGTGACTTTTGGATAAGATAGATCCAGAACGAGAAGTGTACTTGGCTATTACCGATACACTTTATGAAAATTTTTTTAGTGAACCAATAGGTGAGCTTGTAATTAATGAACTACCATTAAAAATGATTATCGTAAATTTAGAAAGAGTTGAGATAATAAAATGGATAAGATAAACCAGTATCGTCAAACAGTCAAACAAGTAATTACCTATTACTCACGCCTAAAACCATCTCATGGTGATATCAGGCTAGACACGGTATTTGACGAAACTCAAGATAGGTATAGTTTGATGCAAGTAGGCTGGGATAGAGGAAAAAGAATTAGAGGCAATCTAATTTATATTACTTTATCATGTGAAAAAGTAATAGTTGAGTACGATGGTATGGAATCAGGGATTACCCAAGATTTAATAGACAAAGGTATTCCTGAAGAAGACATTATTCTAGCTTTTGTATCAGAGACCGCGACTTCATTATCCTTTAATACTGCCCGGTTAAGCAAATTCTGAAACACACGCTCCGAAACCAACTATTTTTCAGCATAGCCACAAAATATTTATGACTAACACAAACAATCTAGCTGAATGAAGACGAGCTATGAATACCTCACTCCTACCTCAAAGCAATTAGCTTTGTACTAACATAAACTATATAAATAGGTGCAGTATGTGGGAATGGCAGGCACCTGCATATTTAATGTAGGGTATTGTGTAAAGGCGCCTTGAGTATAGTTGAAGTACGCACTATTTTTCAACAAAGATATGAACCCAAAACTGCTCAGTTGATTTTTCGCATCATTTCGGGGATGTAGAGACATTCTTTCAACCCTTGTCTCTACAAGATTTTCGGTTTTATTGAATTTCTAAACCGAGCAGTATTGGATGTGAACCGTGGTTCACATTTACATTTCTTCAATTTCGTCTAGGACAAAAACGGCGCCATTTGAACTAATGACTACATGAAATATCACGGTGTATATTATTGATATTGAGAATATTGGTTCAAATTTGATTATGTTTCACAAATAATTGTATTCATTATTGAGAATAAAGGCGAAATATTCAGCTGATTCTTGAAGAAAATTAAGCAGCATTAGAAAAACTAGAAGGGTCAGAAAAATCTTCTGTTGGTAAGCACAATAAATTATTCAACCAAGATATCGTATCTTCCTTGTTAAACAAGAGTAAATCAGCCAAGCAGTCTAGATTTTTAGCTTCTTCTACTTCTTCTACGATGCGTGTTATAATCCATGTGTTACATTCTTTCCAAGAAAAGTCATCAAGATTATCGATAAAAACCTTCTCAGGAATTATATCAGCGTAAATGTCACGCGCGTATTGCCAAATTTTAAATCTATTTTGCTCTTTACTGGTAGTGGAAAATAAACTAATCAAATTATAAATAGCACTTTTAAATTCATGACTTTGATTAGTTGTCTTATCTCTGATAATGTCGTTAATTTGCTTAGAAACATCAGAAACGCGAAGTTGCTCGATACTAGTGTTGTAACCTAAAATATTCCTATGTAAAAGTTTACCTCTACAAGGAGAACCAAACAGTTCTAGTACATCTTTTAGTTGTTCGGGGATATTCTTGTCGAAAAGTAGCTCTGCTTTTTTCTTAAAAATGCCTAGCTGGTTAGGAAATATGGGTTGTTCGCTGCACAATGATTCTTTTTTACTTGCTCTTAAGAAGCTTATAAAATTACTCAACCAATCAACTGTTTCTAATTCGGTTTCCGTTTCTAAAGTTGTTTGAAGTTGACTGACTTTTTTTAATTGAGCGATATCTCCAATTAAAGTTTTTAAAATCCATTCGTCGCAAATGTTCCAAAGAGAGGGAGTCCAATCAGATAACGTTTTGATTTCAGGTACATTGTCTTTATCTAGGGAAGCTGCAAATTCCCAAATTTTTCGTCTATACACTGAAATGTCTTGGTGGTGGGTTAGTTTAGTACTGTTAATCTCAGGGATATAACTAATAAGGAGGTAAGCAGCTTCGCGAAGGTTGGGTGAAGTTTTTTCGGTAATGAGTGCGCTTATCCTTTCCGAAATACCTCTAATGTTTCGAGTTTTCTCTAAAGTACAACTAATCGCTAAATGTAAAAGTTCTTTTTTCCAGTCTTCACCTAAAAGAATTAAAACATCCTTTAACCCTTCGGGGATACCTTCATCCTTAGCAAGATTTGTTTTAAGCTGAAATTCGCCGTATTGGTTGGGTAGTATAGCGTACTCAGTACTTAAAAGTTGACTTTGATTGGATTCAAAGACAAAAGCGATTACTTTATTTAACCAATTTAAAGTATCAGGTTCATTGCTTTCAAGACGCGCGCATAAATTTTCTAAATTCTTTTGTTCGTGTATATCCGCTAATAGTCGTTGCAAATCATACCGCAAGCTTTTTGACCAACCGTTATCAGAGCTAATAATATCATACCAGTCTTTAACATGCTGCTTTTGGGGCAGTTTATCAGGATGCATCCATATTGCTAAGTCCCAAAATTCTAAGAGATTTTTTGAACAATACGGAATTAAAGCATTTTTAAGTAATATAGGTTTGTCAAAAGTGCTAGTGCGTACAATGGAAGTTTCAAGAGCTTTTGCTCGAATTAAACTTTGAATGTGAGCTTCATACCATTAAGATTCAAGATTTTTAGGTAGTCCAGACTTAACAAGTAAGTGTACGTTTAACCAATTTGCGGCGCCGTAATCTAACAAAGTGTTATAAAGAGAAATTACATGTGTAAAAATCTCTCTGTTCTTTCTCCCACCTGTTTCTACACGGTCATCAAGTAGTATACTATCTCTCGGCTCAGTTGGTTCTAGCAATGGACTATTAATTACTACTGGGCATTTAAACTTAGTTTCAGAGCCAATTAACGGAAAATCACAAAATAGAAGCGGTATCTTAGATTCAAGCTTGGCAACAGAATATTTATCATCTTGTTTGTTTAGCTCAATAGCAATACTTACGTCTCCTTCTTCTTCTCCTAAAGTAATAGTTTTTGAGCAAGAAGCTATAAATAATTGACTACAAGTACCATTTCTAGTTTGTTCTATATGTGAAATTTGTGTAAATATTCAGCGGTCTTAGCAATAACCTCCTCAGCATAATCTGTAGGAGAGACAATTTCAGCACTAAGAGGGAAACTTTGGGGAAGGACTTTTTGATTACCATATTGAGAAACTAAGTCAGGAGTTAAGTAAGTAACATCAGGGCGCCGACCTTGTATATTAGTAAGACAAGGAACATCTGTATAAACTTCTCCTCCAAGACCACTAGAATCTTTATAATTTCCCCATTGACGAGCTAGCTTAGATTGAACTTGACTATGTTTAAGTGTTATGCAATTTTTCTCTACTAATTCCCCATTAACCCACTCTGTATCATCAAGAGGGTTTTGCATCCAGTCTGACAAAGAGAAATTTTTGAAACTTTCTGAGACGAAAGCGACGTTTAGCATTGATTTGTCCCAGACAATACTAATTAAAATATAGCAAAATCACCGTGGATTCAAAAAATTGTTAAGAGCTAAATAGTCCTCGTCGCACCACACACCACCCGAAAACCAATATCGTGGTTAACAGCGCCTTAAATACAGGTATATTTAAGCAGACGAGTTAATGTATAGCAATGCAAGGTTATAGTTTAGTAGCTCCTGCCAAAATAAATTTATATTTGGAAATCATCGGCGCCCGTGATGATGGGTATCATGAGTTAGCGATGGTGATGCAAAGTATTGACTTAGCAGACCAAATTGATATCACAGCAAATGGCAGTGAGAGTATTCGTGTGCAGTGTGATAACTTGAAAGTACCAGCAGATAAAACAAATCTTGCTTACCGTGCAGCAGAGTTAATGGTAAAAGAGTTTCCCGAACAGTTTGCAAAACTTGGGGGAGTTGATATAAAAATTCACAAACGTATACCTGTAGCAGCTGGTTTAGCAGGTGGTTCCACAAATGCAGCAGCAGTGTTGGTAGGTATAGATTTATTATGGAAGTTAGGACTAACTAAAGTTGAGATAGAAGAATTAGGCGCCACTTTAGGGTCAGATGTTCCCTTTTGTGTAGCGGGTGGAACTGCGATAGCAACAGGACGAGGTGAACAACTCGCAGAAATTTTAGGTTTAGACAATATACATATAGTATTGGGTAAACATCGTAGTCTTAGTGTTTCTACACCTTGGGCATATAAAACTTATCGTGCCACATACGGTGATACATATCCCCAAGATAACCAAAGTTTAACAGCGCGCTCTTCTCCTGTACACTCGGCGCCGATGATAAAAGCTATAGTACACAAAGATGCTAGAGAAATATCACAGCAATTACACAACGACTTAGAAAAAGTTGTCTTACCAGAGTATCCCAAAGTCTTAGAGTTACGCGAAGCTTTCGCTTCATCTGGTGCATTAGGAACAATGATGTCTGGTTCTGGACCCAGCGTCTTTGCAATTTGCGAATCCTTGGAACATGCAGAAAACGTTAAACTACAAGTTCGCTCGGAGATACCCGACGAAGATTTAGAATTGTTTACAACACAAACAATTTCCCAAGGTATTCATTTAAAGTCATCTATATAGATAACAAAACTTACATATCCATATATCTATGGTTATATAGCCATAGCAATGCAAGGTGACATATGAGTGAAGAAAAGATAATCAAAGAACCAGAAACACCAGTTAAGGAAACTATAACACCATTAAAGTGTACAATAGGCGCCTTCTTAGCTGGTGCAATGTCATACGGTTCATATAACCTAACAAGTGCAATAGCAACAACCTTTGCTAACAAACCCATACACACAACCAATCAAATAGTAGCAAACATCTCCTCAGTAGTCCGCTCCCTAGTAGTAGGAGTAGTATCACTAGGAATATGGGTCTTTGGAATAGTCGCAATAGGTCTACTAGCACTAGGAATACAGTTACTAGTACAAAAGTCCCAAAAACAATCCTCAAACACCTAATTCCTTAGAAACCTGGTTTCTTTAGAAACCAGGTTTCTCAACAACAACGCAAAATCACAAATAACCATACATGGCGCCATTCAAAACAAACATCTCTGTATACTGTGTATTGCATCCAACTTCAAATATCTAGCGAACACATAATCACCGTATATTGGCACCTAACGTTGTAATTATTGTTAATTTTAAACAAAATAATCTGCGTAAAAACTCTAGCTAAGTAGATTAATATTAAGCTTAGACAAGAACGAAAAGTATAAACGGCGCCAGAATCTTTACAGTATAGAATTTCAATGTCTAGATGTTTAGATGTTTGAGATGTCCAAAAAAAATGCCATATGAATGGCGCTGGGAAATAATATGATGGTGCGTGACAGCAGTTAAGTTATCGTTTATGTTTTGGTTTGTAATGCTGTCACGCACCCTACTATGCTTTTTTGTCGTAATGGGAGGGTTCAGCAAACCCAGCGGTGTCAGCTTCTTTCACAAATCCGTGGTAAGCTTCCATACCATGTTCGCCAATATCCAAACCTTCGATTTCTTCAGCAGCAGTAACGCGAATACCTAAAGTAGCTTTGAGTGCAACCCAAAAGATGGTACTCAGAAGTACTGTCATTCCACCAACAGAAGCAATTCCTACAAGTTGGGGAATAAGCGATGAAAGTCCACCACCCATAAATAAACCATGAGGTCCAACTGGTTTACCAGCAAGGTCAACCATCCAAGGATAACGACCAGGTCCAACTGAGAATAATCCAACTGCTAAAGTTCCCCAAATACCACAAACTAAGTGTACAGAAGTGGCACCAACAGGGTCATCGATACCTAGACGGTCGAAGAAGGTGACTGAGAAGACGACGATTATGCCAGCAATTAAACCGATGACAATGGAACTTGGGATACTAACATAAGCACAAGAAGCTGTGACTCCTACCAAACCCGCCAAAATACCGTTGATAATCATCGATAGGTCAGGTTTTTTCAGGTATAACCACGCAGTTACAGTTGCCGCAATTCCACCAACTGCACCTGCCATATTTGTTGTTAGGGCAATGTGAGTAATTGCTTTAGGGTCAGCTGCCATTACGGAACCTGGGTTAAAACCAAACCAACCTAACCAGAGAATTAAACAACCAAGGGTGGCAATACTCATATTATGACCGGGCATCGCAACCGCTTGCTTACCTTGATATTTACCAATACGAGGTCCCAAGAAAGCTGCACCCATCAAAGCTGCCCAACCACCAACCGAGTGAATAACGGTGGAACCAGCAAAGTCAAAAAAGCCCATGTCAGCTAACCAACCACCACCCCAAATCCAGTGTCCGGTAATTGGGTAAGCTATACCAACAAGTAAAAGGCTAAAAATTAAGAAGTCAACAAATTTTATCCTTTCAGCAACGGCGCCAGAAACAATAGTAGCAGCAGTTCCAGCAAACACCAATTGGAATAAGAATTTTGCTTCAAGGGGTACACCAGTCCAATTTAGTGAACCAAAAACTCCTTTGTAAGCATCACCTACGGCAGGACTATTATCGGCGCCATTCAAAAAGAATCCACTCAAACCGATAAAATCGTTGCCATCACCGAACATTAACCCAAAACCAATCGACCAAAATGCAATTGTCGCTAATGCAAATACAATCAAATTCTTTGCAAGAACGTTAACAGCATTCTTCTGACGACAGAACCCGGTTTCTAACATACAAAATCCGGCATTCATAAAGAAGACTAGAAACGCTGCAATCGCAACCCATAATGTATCTAGTGCAACCTTTAAATCGCCAGTACTTGGGCCAGCAGGTGTTTGCGCCACAGCAGCATAACCCCATGCCAACACGATTATTGAGGCTAGGGGAATAGTAGCCTGCCAGCTTGGAGATAAAAGTTTAATTGTGTTTTGGAGGCGCCATGTCATCGAATTATACTTAGAATAATTCAGAGGCGAAGTTACATGCGCTCGATTTCTTCTTGGTCTTTTTTTCGTTGGTTTGGATTTCAACATTTTCTTTTAAGCAATACTCGACACTACAAAACCGCTAAATGAAAATCAACCTCGCTCTTCAAAAAACTTATTTCATCCTGTTTCAAAAATTAAATACAGGATGGTTAAGTTTTTATTAATATTTTATTATGAGGTTATTTTGGAAACAGTCAAGACTTCTTGATAAAGTCTTTAAAAAATTAATAAATATTCAGGATATTTAATACATATTTTTGAGTGTATACATTGTTAAGTTACAAATTGTTAAGAATTTTACGGAAACTCTAACTAATTAATATAGATTGTGTATTTTTAGACCTAAATAATTCTGTAACAGTTAATACTGTTTTTTGTACTTACTAGCTTTAGCACAATCTTTCAGCCTCGCATAAATGCTTGTATTGGTTGCTGTGTTAGGGTTTCTTAACTTAGTGAGGAGTCAAAACAAATTTATGAATTTTTTCGTAGGGTGTGTGGCGCCATAAAAAATATGAACGTAGCAATAAAACCAATAGCGTCACACACCGTATTTTATGGTATAAGACGTAGGGTGCGTGAAAACCAACTTACTTATACTTCCGACAAATTGTTAGAGTCTATACCTTGAGATAGCAAATAAGCAGCTAATCGTTCTTTTTGTTGACGTTCTTGTTCAATTTTTTCAACTGCCCAAGGTAATAAATTGCCAATTTCGTCCCACCAACGTAGCTAGTAACCCGTGCGTCCTTCTTTAGTTTCTTGCCAAGTTCCTAAAAATAAGCCCATAGAGAGAAGCCAACGGCGCCCCTAAGCATCGTCCATTTTCAAGTTTATAAAATTCTAGTAATCCCCCTCTGGCTCAAAAACAACATAAATGGGAACTTGTAATATTTGCTCATAAAAAACCATTTCCCAGGTGGATACGTTGGTTTTGCTGAATATTCCTCACCTTGAACATTTTTCTCAGATTTATTCGTGTCACAAACAAGTAACATATTTAGATGTTTAGATGTTTGAACATCTAGATGCATAAGGAAGGATTTGCAGGCGCCTAAATGATTTTGTAAAATTATTAAAATAATTTATACATAAATATTTATCTATGTATCTCAAGACTTCTACTAATATTTTGCTATGCTGAATGTTAAATACGTAAACTATATGTAGCTGATGTCAGTATGTAGAGACGTTACATGTAACGTCTCTACAATGGTTTTTATGGTAAATGTCCTAGCTTGGTTACGATATGTTGATTAACTTTGAAATAACCTGGGTCGATATGTGTAAAATGAGTGTTTAAATAATCATGTGATTTTGGTAACGCATGAAAAGGAATAGATGGATATAAATGGTGTTCTGCGTGGAATGACATGTTCCACATTAAAAATTGTGTTGGTATAAGTGTTCGTGTGGTGCGGGTGTTTGTCAGAAGATTAGCGTCGCGCGTGCAACCTGTGTGTTCTGCCAGTAAAATAAAGCGTAAGATTGGTTGACCAAGCAGCTTCGGCAGTAACCAGTATGTGAAAAACCAAGGCTGACCATAAAACAGTGAGATACCAAGAGCTACTATATATATAGTCAATTGTAAGCGAGTAGAGCGAATAACTTCGGCGCCTGCGGACTCTGGGATAAATGGGTAATCTTCAACTTTCCCCTGTGCAATACGAAAATGCCCCTGTATTTTACCTTTCCACCAAAGAAAACCGCTCAATATCAGTAAGTATTCTCTAAAATTACTTGGTGTCAAGTCAGTTAGCTCTGGGTCTTTACCAGGAACTCGTGTATATAGATGATGCCATTTATGGTAGTGACGAAAAAAGGTGCTGTTATAGAATGAAAGCACTCCAGCAAACCAAGCTACTATTTTATTGAGGTTCGGTGAAGCAAAAGCAGTACGATGAACAGCTTCATGCATCGGTGCAAACATCGAAGCTATACTAAACCCGTAGATGAAAAGTGCTGGTATTGCTACAAATAGATTATGGTTTGTCGTCCATAAGTAGCCACTGCATCCCATAATGGTAAGATGGAGAGTCAATTGTACTAAACCTGAAATATTAGAACGCGCGTTGAGTTCATTTAATTGCTGTTTATTCAGTATTCGATATGGATTCTGTACTTGGGTTGGTTTGTTAGATAAAGTAATCACATTATCGGACATAAGTTAAGTTGGCGCCTCCATTGATAAATCCTTTTCCTTATAAGTATTTTAATCGGCGCCGCTTGTATATTGTAGGCTTCACGCACCAAATCGCATCCGCATGAATTTTAGCAAAAAGGGTAGGGTGCGTGAAGGCAAAAAAAAATCGAGGGCGTAGTTGTAAAACCTGGCTGCCTTCACGCACCAAACTTGTATATTGTGGCAAAAAGGCGCCAGTAATTAGTAATCACAATTAATAATAAAAAAATCATTATACACAATAACTTATTGTTATATCTAAACTTGTGTTAAATAGTGAATTTTTTGTTAAGGTTAATGAGTAAGTAAAAACACTGCTGGAATTATCAATCCAAAATTTTTACTCTTCGTGACAAATAAGGTTGATTTATATATAGGCTGGCAGTCCAGTTGATTAAGTCGATTGTTAACTGAATTTTAAATTTTTGGAGTAGCAGATTATGATTAAGAATGAACAAGAATTGGCGATTGCAAAACAGCAAGTAGAAGTTATCGCATCAGAAAATAAGAGCTTGATGCAAAAGCTTCAAGCAGAAATAGCAGAATACGAAGTATTAGTTGCTCATAACCCAGAAAATCCTATCCTTTTAGAAGTAGAAAGTGCAGAACAAATATCTGATTTACCAATCAAAGCGAGTATAGCTTTTAAAATTACCTCTCAAGAATTGGCGAAAATTTGCTCAGATGAAACAGAACCTCAAAATAATGTCGATTATGCATCTGAGTTTTTGAAAGTGATGAAAATTTTAGGTGTACAGTTGATTGATGATTTATTTTTTGTGGCTCAAATGAGCAATGAGTTAAAAGAAAAGCTGCAATTTTTGCGAATGGGAGAAGGTTTGCATAGCGTTATCCAAGAAGCTGTTTAGAAGTGTGTATATTCAGGAGGAGGGGAAATTATCCTTTCCTCTTTGTCTTATTGAGAGCAAAATTAAAGAAATAATTTTTTGACTTGGTAGTTTATATTAGTTATTATTATACTTCTGAAAGTTATCTTTATGGGTGTTAGATTTTAGAAGCTGTGGGAAACAATGGACAAGTTCTAATTGATGTGATTCCAGAACTTGAGCGAGTAATTGGCAAGCAACAAGGCGCCGTAGAGCTATCGGGAATTGCGACACAGAATCGCTTTAACTTGTTGTTTCAAAAGTTTATTGAGGTGTTTACAACAAAAGAGCATCCGCTGGTAATGTTTCTGGATGATTTGCAGTGGGCAGATTTGGCGTCGCTTCAGCTGATTAAACTACTCATAGGGGATAAGAGGAATTTGCTACTGTTGGGTGCTTATCGTGACAATGAAGTTTCTAAGGCGCATCCTTTTATATTAATGAGAGATGAACTTGTAAAAACTGGGGTGACAGTCAACACAATTACTCTGGCGCCACTTGCGTTTCATGATACAAATAAACTAGTTAGCGATACTTTACATTGTTCAGCTTTATCAGCGCGTCCCCTTACCATTGTACCCATTATTGGTTTGCTTATCAGTGAAGCTATCCATTCAGTATGGAAATACTTTGGTTTCAGCCTATGCTTATGTCAACTATGGCATCATTGCTTGTAATCTGAAGCAAGATGTGGATACAGGGGTAAAGTTTGGTCAGTTAGCACTACAAATCGTTTCCGAACTTGATGCTAAAGCTGTAAAACCACAAGTATTAGTAGTGTCAGGATTATTCATCTCGCACCGCAAAGCGCACATCAAAACGGTATTAATTTGACTTTGATAAGCTTTATTTGCGATTTTTATGCAAATTTGCCTTAATTTGCTCAATTTAGAAATTATTTTACAAAATATTAACATAGTAAAAACTTATAATTATGAATTTACTTTGTTGATATTAGGCAGTTACGAATGGGAATACTAATTTTATGAAGGAAAAAAGCTTTGTAACATGAGGTAATTATCAATGACCACTATAAGCAATACCCCAGTCATTGCCGGATATCAGATTGGCGAACAATTGTATGCTGGTTCCAAAACCATAGTATATCGAGCCATTCGAGAGCAAGACTCAAAAGTAGTGGTGATCAAGCTTTTAGGTTCAGAATATCCCAGTTTTAACGAATTATTGCAGTTTCGTAATCAGTATACGCTCGCTATTAATCTGAATTTTACAGGAATTGTTCGTCCCTTATCTTTGGAAGCATATCGCAATGGTTATGCTTTGGTGATGGAATTTGGAGGAGTTTCACTGCGGGAATATAGAAAAAATATTAAAAGACTAGACGTAACATATTTAGAAGAATTTTTAACAATTGCAATTCAACTTACAGATATTCTCCATAATCTTTACCAAAACCGCGTCATCCACAAAGATATTAAACCAGCAAATATTTTAATTAATCCAGCAACTAAACAAATAAAATTAATCGACTTTAGTATCGCTTCCCTACTACCTAGAGAAACTCAAGAAATAAAAAATCCCAATGTCTTAGAAGGAACTCTCGCTTATTTATCCCCTGAACAAACTGGAAGAATGAATCGGGGGGTAGACTATCGCAGCGATTTTTATTCTTTGGGAGTAACATTTTATGAATTACTTACCGGAAAATTACCATTTATCTCCTCAGAACCAATGGAATTAGTACATTGTCAAATTGCTAAACAACCAGAACCAATTGTAAATCAAGAAATTCCTCAAGTTATTTCTGATATTGTAATGAAGTTGATGGCAAAAAATGCCGAAGATAGATATCAAAATGCATTGGGCTTAAAACACGATTTAGAAAAATGTTTATATCAACTCAAAGAAACAGAACGTATTGAATATTTTGAAATAGCTCAACGAGATATTTGTGATAGATTCATTATTCCAGAAAAATTATACGGTCGAACTCAAGAAGTTGAAGCTCTATTAGAAGCATTTAACCGAGTTTCTGGGGTAGAAGATAGAGAAAACAACTCTAATGTACAGTCTGGGCGTAGCGAATTAATGTTAGTCGCTGGTTTTTCTGGAATTGGAAAAACTGCGGTAGTTAATGAAGTTCATAAACCTATAGTCAAACAACGGGGATATTTTATTAAGGGGAAATTTGACCAATTTAATCGTAATATTCCTTTTTCAGCATTTGTCCAAGCTTTTCGTGATTTGATGGAGCAGTTACTAACAGAAAGTGATAAAGATATCAAGCAATGGAAAAAGAAAATACTCCAAGCATTAGGAGATAACGCTCAGATAATAATTGAAGTGATTCCCGAATTAGAAAGCATCATTGGTAAGCAGCCACTCGCTCCGGAATTATCGGGTAGCGCTGTTCAAAATCGTTTTAATTTATTATTTAAAAAATTTCTTCAAGTCTTTAAAAATAAAGAACATCCCTTAGTGATATTTTTAGATGATTTACAATGGGCAGATTCGGCATCATTAAAACTTATGCAATTATTAATGAGCGAGTCTAACAGTAGTTATTTGCTATTAATCGGTGCTTATCGAGATAACGAAGTATTTCCAGCGCATCCTTTGATGATGACTTTGGATGATTTGAACCAAGCTGGTGCTACAATCAATACGATTACTTTGCAACCGTTGAACCAAAATAGTTTGAATCAGTTAGTTGCCGATACTCTTAATTGTGGCACCGATTTAGCAAAGCCGTTAACGCAGTTGATTTATCAAAAAACAAAAGGAAATCCATTTTTTAGTAGCCAATTCCTCAAGGCTTTGCATGAAGATGGGTTAATTAATTTTGACCCTCTTTCATCTCCCGAAAGTTTGGGGGGGTGGCAATGTGATATTATCAAAGTCAGAGAAACAGCCTTAACTGATGATGTCGTTGAATTTATGGCATTGCAATTACGGAAGTTACCAGAGGAAACCCAGAATATTTTAAAATTAGCAGCTTGTATTGGTAATCAATTTGATTTGAGTACGTTAGCGATTATTTCGCAACAGTCACAAGATGAGACGGCAATAGCTTTGTGGAAAGCATTGCAGGAGGAATTTATATTACCGCAAAGCGAGGTTTATAAGTTTTATATAGGGGAGCAACAAGTTAATATTGAACAATCCCAGGTTGTTAAATATAGGTTTTTGCATGACAGGGTTCAACAAGCCGCTTATTCTCTGATTTCTCTTAACGATAAACAGACAACTCATATCAAAATTGGGCGCCTGCTGTGGCAGAATACTCCAGAATCTCAACTAGAAGATCAGATTTTTACGATTACCAATCAGCTAAATATTGGGATTGAACATTTTCATCAACTGGAAGAACGTTATGAACTTGCCCAGTTAAATCTCATTGCTGGCAAAAAGGCAAAAGCGTCAACTGCATACAGTTCCGCAATGGCTTACCTAAAAATAGGTATCCAGCTACTAGGATCCGACTCTTGGCAATTTAACTACAATTTGAGCTTAAGTTTGTATAGCGAAGCAACCGAAGTCAGTTATCTGTGTGGTGAACTTGACGCAATGGAAGATTTTGCTTCATTGGTTTTACAACAGACAAAAGCTATTATTGATACAGCCAAAGTGTATGAAATAAAAATTGAAGCTTACACAGTTCAAGGAAAATTATTTGCAGCAATCGATACTGCTATGGAATTTTTACAGGCAATTGGTATCGAGTTTCCAAAAGAACCAACTTTGGAGGACTTTGGACTAGCATTACAAGAGCTTCAAGCTAGTTTGAGTGGCAGAACAGTTACACAGTTGGCTGATTTGCCAGAGATGCAGAATCCAGAATTACGTGCTGCTTTGCGTGTCTTAGTCAAAGTAGATACTCCTGCTTATCTGGCAAAAGCTGAACTCCATCGCCTTTTGGTGGTGAAGGAAGTTGCGCTTTGTGTCCAACATGGAAATACTTCTGCCTCTGCCTTTGCCTACTCAGTGTATGGACTCATACTGTGTGGTCAACCTGGTAGTATCTTTATAGGTTATGAATTTGGTCAGTTAGCATTGCAACTACTGTCCAAGTTTCCAGAACGGGAATACGAAGCAAGAGTTCTCGTTATCGTTCATCATTTTATCACCCACTGGGTTGAGCCAGTAACAGCAACGCTCAAGCCATTACTAAAAGCCTATACGAGTGGGTTAGATTGTGGGGACTTGGCATTTGCTGGTTATGCTGCCTTCATTTATTGCTTCCATGCTTACATTTGTGGTCAAGAATTAACCAAACTAGCTTCGGAATTAGCAATTTATGGAGCAGCCCTAGAAAAAATTAACCAAAAAACCGCACTCAATTACAACAATATTTACCACCAAGTAGCTTTGAATCTAATTGAGTCAAAAGCTAATCCTTGGGAATTAATCGGCGCCATTTACTCGGAAAAGTCAATGCTGGCTTTACATGAGCAAACTAATGATGCCACTGGTTTATGGCATTTCTTTGTGAACAAATTGATACTTTGTTATCTGTTTAAAGAACTGGATTTGGCAGTGGAATATGCAGTATTAGCAAAACAATATTCTGGTTCGGGATATGCGATGGCGAGTATCCCAGTGCTGAACCTTTATGATTCGCTGCTGCAACTGGCTTTATTTCCTACGTCATCACCCGAAGAACAACAGAGGATTTTACAGCAGGTAGCACAAAATCAGGACACCATGCAACAGTGGGCAAATCATGCACCAATGAATCATTTGCATCGATTTGAGTTAGTAGAGGCAGAAAAATATCGTATTTTAGGGCAGAAAACAGAAGCTATTGAGTTATATGACAAGGCTATTGCTGGTGCCAAAGCTAACGGCTACATTCAAGAAGAAGCGCTTGCGAACGAACTCGGCGCCAAATTTTATCTCGACTGGGGCAAACATAAAGTGGCCGCAGGTTATATGGAAGAAGCATACTACTGCTACGCACGCTGGGGAGCGAAAGCCAAAACTGATGATTTAGAAAAACACTATCCCCAACTTCTCAAACCAATCCTGCAACAGCGACGACTCAACCTAAATCCCCTAGAAACGATTGGGACTATTGCCCGTAGTTCAATTTCTACATCAACTTGTAGTTTCACTGCTAGTAACAGCAGTATTTGCGATGTTCTAGATTTTACTTCCGTCCTCAAAGCGGCTATTGCGATTTCTAGCAGTATCGAAGTAGATGAATTAATTACGACAGTAACTAAAATTATCTTAGAAAACTCTGGCGCCCTAAAAACTGTCTTAATTCTTCCCGAAGAAAATACTTGGCAAGTACGAGCAATTACTTTTATAAATCACGAGAACAAAACACAAGGTGAAATTAAAAGTATTCTAACTTCCGAACCAATTGATACTTGTAAATATCTACCAATAACAATAATTAATTACGTCAAAAATACCCAATTAACTGTTGTGATAGATAATTGTCAAACAGATATTCCAGGGGTGATTGGCGAATATATGCTTTTGAATCAGCCAAAAAGTGTATTATGCACACCAATTGTTAACCAAGGACATGTAGTAGGTATTTTATATCTGGAAAATAAAATCACTTCTTCTGTATTTGCAAAAAGCAACCTGGAAGTTATTCACTTACTTTCATATCAAGCTGCAATATCCTTAGAAAATGCAAGACTTTATCAACAAGCCCAACAAGCACTACAAGATTTACAACAAGCCCAACAAGAACTAGAAAAGCGGGTGGTAGAGCGTACTCAGGAATTAAGCGACAAAAACACTCAACTTAACAATACCTTAGAAGAACTGCACCGTACTCAAACCCAGATGATTCAAACAGAGAAAATGTCGGCACTAGGTCAATTGGTAGCAGGTGTCGCGCATGAGATAAACAATCCTGTCGGTTTTATTTATAGCAACCTAGAGCATGTTAATAGTTACGCCCATGATATTTTAGAATTAGTGCAAGCTTACCAGCAGTATCTTCCAAATCCTCCACAAGCTATTCAAGAACAAATAGAAGACATCGATTTAGTTTTTCTAAGGGAAGATTTTCCTGAACTTCTACGCTCTATGCAAGTGGGTACAGAGCGAATTCGCGAAATTGTTCTGTCGCTTCGCAATTTCTCCCGTTTGGATGAAGCCGAATTTAAAGCCGTCAATTTACATGAAGGTATTGACAATGCGCTGTTAATTTTGCGCCATCGCTTTGAGGCAAGTGCCCATCGTCCGGAAATTCAAATTATTAAAGAGTATGGGGAATTACCGTTAGTTGAATGCTATGCTGGACAACTTAACCAGGTATTTATGAATTTACTAACTAATGCAATCGACGCTCTTGAAGAAACTAATCAAGGACGTAGTTTTACAGAGATAGAGAGTAATTTAAATACGATTTGGATACATACCACTGTACAAGATAACAGTTGGGTTAAAATTACAATAGCCGATAACGGTAGCGGAATTTCAGACAACGTGCATGGGCGCCTATTCGACCCATTTTTCACTACCAAACCCATAGGTAAAGGTACTGGTTTAGGGCTTTCCATCAGCTATCAAATCATTACCGAAAAACATCACGGTAAACTATGGTGTGATTCTGCGCCAGGAAAAGGTACTAAATTCTGCATTGAAATTCCAATACACCAAACCTAACTATTCACCCAATATTGTTGGTAGTGTTGAACATAATCACGCATGGTTAATGGAGGACGGTTAAGTAATTGCTCTGTTTCTGGTGTAATTTGACTTGCTAGTCCCAAACGTGTTGTTGTATATATTGCTGCCATTATCAGAATAAAATTAATTGGTAATCCTCTAGCACGCATTGTAATAATAAAACTTATTAGCGAAGGATTTGTGTATTTAATTGGTTTATTTAAAACTTCGGTAAATATATCAGCTACTTGATAATACGTTAAAGCTTCGCTACCTGTAAGGGTATATGCTTTATTGATATGTTCGTTTTCTAACAGTGCGCGTGTTGCGACTGCGGCAATATCACGTATATCAATAAAGCTTGTTTTACCATTCCCTGCTGGCATAAATAATTCACCACGGGTTTTGATATCTTCTAGATGTACAGTGTTGAGGTTCTGCATGAAAAAACCTGCACGTAAAAATGTGGCGCCTATTTCTAGTTGATTGATGTAGCGTTCGATTTTGGAATGCGGTACAATTCGATTACGCTCGGCGCCGGCTATAGAAAGAAATACGATTTGCTCGATACCTGCTTGTTTTGCCGCTTCTAGTGCTGGAGCAATTTCGCGAATATTGGCAAGTGCAGGTGGACGTACCAAGAAAACTTTGTTTATTTGACGAAAAGCGTTTGTAAAAGTGCTTGGCTTTGTAAAGTCAAATTCAACGTAACTAATTTTACTCGAATCACCTAATATTTTTTTAGCTTGTTCAGGATTTCTGACTGCTGCATAAATATGGCAGTCTTGGTCAGTTAATAAGCAAACTAGTTCTTTCCCGACATTTCCAGTGGCGCCTGTTACAAGTATATTTAACATTAAGACTCACTATGCTGCTATCTGGAGGTTGTAATGACTATTGTAAATGATGCTGCAATTGTTGCCGAACTGACTGATTTATATATGAAATACGAGGATGCCCTCTGTAATAATAACTTAGAAGTGATGGATGAACTGTTTTGGCAGGCGCCTGAAGTAGTGCGATTTGGGTTAGCAGAGAATTTATATGGAAGTGATGAAATACGCGCATTTCGTGCATCGCGACCCACATACAACATTAAACGAGAAATTTATAACTTAAAAGTTGTTACCTTTGATAGTAATTTTGCAAGCGTGACATTAGAATTTCGTCGCGTAATGGATGGAGTAGAACGTCAAGGAAGGCAAAGTCAAATGTGGTATAAATTTGACATTGGGTGGAAAGTTGTTTCGGCACATGTTTCACTTCTACCTATCTAATAAATAGGGAGACATTAATAAAATGAGTAAACCTGATTACAAAAAAATGAGTGAATCTGAGTTGCGAGTAAATGAACGCTCATCCAAACCGGACACCTATGTCGGCAAAGGATGCAGTTGCTGAACTTCAAAGACAAGTTGCACAAGGACGACGCTAACACTGTTCGGTTTTGGGGAAAGGGAAAAGGAAAAATTTTTATCCACGTGCTTTTTAAACCTTTTCCCGCAACCCCAGTACACTTTAAGCGAGGAGTATTGCATCAGTTCTTAGTTAAACTTTGAAGAATAGCTGATACCTGTTCTTTAAGCTCATGTAAATTTTCCTCAATAATCTGCCAAATTAAGTTGAGGTTTACTTTTAAATAATCATGAATCAGTACATCTCGTAAACCTGCCATCTGTTGCCAAGGAACATCAGAATATGTAGACCTCAACTCAGGAGATAATCTTTTGGTTGCCTCACCAATAATTTCAAACTTTCTGATGACTGCATCTTGAATCATCGGAGTTTGCATAAAAACATCTCTTCCACCAACAGTGTATTCTTCTATTCGTTCAATGCATTCTTTTATATTACTTAAATACAAGCGTTCGTCCTTCATAATATAACAGCTTCTCTTAATACTTTTTCTTTAATTAAATCATGTAGACTTTCGGGTTCAGCTACATCTACTTTACGTCCTAGTAATTTTGTTAAATCTTGTATTAAGGCAATATAATCAAATAAACTCCGCTTGGGTTCGATTTCTACTAAAAAATCGACATCACTATTTACAGAAGCTTCACCTCTAGCTACAGAACCAAACACCCGCACGTTATAAGCACCATGTTTAGCTGCAATTTGTAGTATTTCTTCTCGTAGTGGCAATAATAATTCTTCAATTCCCATAACTAAGCTTAAGCTAATTTTACATAATCATTAATTTAATATTACACTAAAACATGCTTAGGGACTTCCAAATAAAAAATATTTACTTATTTCTTGTAGGTGAGCATCTCCCAACAATTGGAACGGGCAAAAATGCCCATTCCACAATATAGGTTTATGTCATCAATAATATCTTATTAGGTTAACTGGCCTAATTATGAAATTGTGATGTTTTGCGTATGGAGGTATGTTCGGCAAGATAGGTAAATACAATAATACCGCATACGTCAGCGATAAGGTCTACAATATCTGCACTGCGATGCGGTGTAAATTTTTGGATGATTTCGTCTAGTATACAGAAGAAGAATACTATAAACGGCGCCAGAGGTAAGGCAGTACCAAGTATATGAAGTTGTCGTTTGTTTAAGGCAAGATGACTCAAGTAAGCGGCAATTCCTAGTAAAACAAAGTGTAAAACGGTATCGTAGTAAGGAAACCTTGCTATTTCTGTTGGTATAACCTTCAAGTACGCTGATATGGAGATAGCTAATAAAATACCTAAGTAGAACCAAAAGGCAATAATCCAAAAACGATGTGACTTCATAAGTTTATTTCAAAGTGATTTATTTATTCTTCACTTTTACTCAAGATTTTTATGCGAATTTTGGCGCCAGTTTAGTAAAGATTAGATAAATTTACAGGACTTACGCATGAAAACCTAGAAACCTGGGTTCTTCGTTGATAGAATGTAATAAAAATGACGATTTGTCTGCGACAATGAATGCGTAGAAACCAGGTTTATGCAGCGTAAGTCCTAATTTATTTGAAAGCTTTTTTACGCGCTTTATCACGTAACTTCTGTGTAAATAAATACCCAAAGCCAAGTTCCTCCATTATCAAGACAAATTCATCATCGGTTCGTAATAAAGCTTTGGCTGTCTGGGAAATATTCCAATTATTTTCGTCAAGTTTGCCCAGATAGTAGACTCGATTTATTTGCTGTTGGGAAAGGCGATATGTATGTAAATATTCTACCTCTCCATTATCACGTAATATAACTTCACCAATATGATTTTCATTATTTACATCTAAAGGTGAATTGACATTTGTCATAAATCGTTGTACTTGAAAACGACCTACTGTATATACTGTTTTTGATTTTACTGAGCGTCCAATTAATCCAGTTGACATTGTTCCTTGATGAAATGTTGCCCAGTCGGAACGCATTTTAACAACAGCGCTTCTCAAGTCAGCTAAGTTATTAACTTTAGATGCATCAATAGATAAGCTCATCTCATAAGTTTTATCATATAATGATGCATATTGATATATTAACTCGCCGTAAAAATCTTCGAGCAAGGTATAGTGTAAACAAAGGTAGTCTTCAGGTGTGGAGACAACAAACGCTGATGCTAATGCGTCAGCAACATATATTAGTACTCCTACTTGGTTTGGATGAATTTCAAAAACGCGTAGTGCTTCTTCTAACCCAACTATCGCACGTCCTGAGTATGAATATTCGCTACGGCAACCCAACCCATAAGTAAGTGCATACCTTGAATATTCTTCCCATGCAATTTTGGGACCATTGAAATATAACGATAGAAAACCTTCCATTGCCAGATGTAATGGTAGGAACCGTAATGAATTTTTGGTTTCACGTTTTGCCATACGTTGCATTACTTGCACATTACGTCCACTTTTACCACTTTTACCATCTTTTTTAATGATATTGGCGCCAATATTAGCCACAGCACTACCATCATCATTCCAAGACATTACCATACCATGAGGTATGTAAGACATATACTGCATATCATCTTCGAGTGAAACAATGCTATATTTAGCATCGTAGTTACGACGTTGTAATCGTAAATCTCCACGAATTTTACGACGAATAAGGGGCACAATACGAATACTGCCACAAATTTGAGAAGGGGCAACTTCAAGTCCTTTTAATAACATAGTTAATTATGGGTATTTGATGTAAATTCTTGTGTTCTTTGCGCTAAATATGCTTCTAGGTCAGATAATGTAGTAGAACCTTGAGCAAATTTAGCAAAGCCTAACATTGTAGGCATATCTTCAGCATCACGTAACCCAACTGTGGGGATATAGGGACTAAGGGTACGCAATGAGTAATCTTCAGTACTAAATACTGGGTTACAGTGAATAATCGAGGTTTTATGACAACGGTCGAGTTTTTGATATACACGCAATACTTCAGCGGCGCCGTTGGGTGGGTCATTATCGCAACCGTCAGATACTATAATAATAGTTTCGGCGCCGGAACCAAGCGCAGCAAGTAATGGTGTAGCTAAGTCAGTTTGTCCATATGGATATACAAGTAATGGGTGTTTTGGTGGAACCGTCCAAAACGCGCGATAGTTTTGTGATGCTGTTTTGAGTAGATAATGTGCAGCAAGTACCACACCCAAAGGACGGCGCCTTTTTTCAGATGAACCAGAGCTAGAATAACTACAGTCCAAAACAGCAGCAACTCGTCCTAACTGCATTGGTGCTTTTTTCAAAGCGTTACGAGCAGAAGCTTCCATAGCTTGGTTAAATTTATCAAAATCTTTGGTGCGTGCTTCAAGTGAAAGTGACAGAATATATAAAGCTAACTTGGTCAACGGTAAACGCTCCCAATTTACATTTATATCAACTTCACTACGCGATGCGGCGCCTTGATAGCGCAGATTTTCTGCTACAGTCATTTTTGGTTGAATGCGTTTGAGAAAAATTTCGCGCTTAATATTGTGTTTAACAGCAAACCCTTCGGCAATAGTAAAAGGTAATTCATATATTGCCTCAGTACTATAATGCGCTTTGCGGAATTGTTCAAATAATTTTGTACTAAAACCCTTTTGTTCGTGAAAATTAAACAAAAACTTAGGAAGCTCACCAGATAGCTTTAAATGAGCATGTGATACTGCCGCTTTAACTTTAGTACGATACTTGATAGCATCAAAATCGATATCTCGACGCATAGCGATATAATCGCGTGCAATGGCTCTAGCGCGACGATTATTTACTCGTAATCGCTGTAACTCTTGTAATACGCCCCAACCACGCTGAGGTGGTAGTTGATTTAGGGCAGATGTAATTAAGGCAGATTCTTCAGTACGATAGTGAGGTAGCGTATCACGTCCTGTAGCTAAAAGCTTGATAATAATTTGCGCTTGATTAAAGTGGTTAATACCAGCAGCTAAAGTGCGAGCATAAAGTAAACGATAATTACCTAATATATAATCATGTAAAAAATTAATAGACACCTTTTGCCCATAAGCATCATCATAAAATTCACGCTGACCACTACAAGAAAAGCAAGCATTGATAAACATTACTAAATCTTCCTGCGCTACTTGCTGCGCGCGGAACTCTACATTTAACATAATATATTGGGGTTAAATAAAATTCTAGAAACCGGGTTTCTACCCAAAATTATCGTTTTGATTACAATATCCTAACGAAGAAACCCGGTTTCTGAAAGCAGTTCGGGGAATGTCGGTACGACTTTGTATGACAGTTTAACAAACAGGTACGGAAGTCATGCCATAGTCCCGCAAACCACCTTCGTAAATATAGAGTACCCAAATTGCCTTCCCCGAAGCTAATTTTGATAAAAATGGTTATAAAGCTTGCAAATACTAGGTTTCCGCAGTTGGGGGAAGCTTGAGTTCCTGGGGGACTCCCTTAAGTTGTTTAAAATCCTAGAAACCGGGTTTCTTCATTGAAATATTGTAATCAAAACGACGATTTTGCGTAGAAACCCGGTTTCTTTAATAAACGAACCTAAAATATTAATAAAATATTTTTATTTCAAGACAAATAAAAAATAATGCGGTTAGAATCGAACTGAACTAAAAAGCAAAACATTTTAGCAAACCAGTATAAAAGTGCGTTTATGTTCGACAACACTTGTAAATTCTTAGCAGAAAACTTTCCAGATGAATTTGCGACATGGCTATTAGGAAAACCAGTAACACTGAGTAAGTTGAGTCCTAAAGAGTTATCCCTTGAACCCATTCGTGCAGATTCACTCATATTAATGCAATCCGACGAGTTAATCCTTCACATTGAGTTTCAAACCCTACCTGATGAAGACATACCTTTTAGGATGACAGATTATCGCTTACGTGGATATCGTCTTTTTCCCGAAAAAGCTATGTATCAGGTGGTAGTTTATCTACGAAAAGTAACAAGCAAAAAAGATTTAAAGCTAGTCAAAGTAAATAAATTTAAACTTGAAAACACAACTCATAAATTTCAAGTTATACGCCTGTGGGAACAGCCAGTTAATCAGTTCATGACCAACCCAGGTTTGCTACCCTTCGCAGTTTTAAGCAACACCGATAATCAAGTCAATACGTTACAATCGGTAGTAGCCCAGATTGAAAACATTACCAACCCAAGAACGCAAAATAATATTACAGCATCTGCTGCCATTCTTGCTGGCTTGGTTTTGGATAAAACACTCATTCAACGTATATTAAGGAGAGATAACATGCGCGAGTCAGTAATATACCAGTCTATTGTAGAAGAAGGCAGAGAAGAAGGTAGACAAGAAGGCGCCGAGGAAACAACACGACAACTTGTCATCAACTTTCTAAAAGAAGGTGTTTCAATAGACTTAGTAGCAAAAGCAACAGGTTTAACAAGAGAAGAAATTCAGCAAATACAAGCAACACAACCATAAAACCAGTAAATGTAGGGTGCGTGAAAGCTTTAAAAATCATCATTAAAACGCAAAATCTAGTGATTTCACGCACCTCCTAATTATTTTCTATACAAATAACGGCGCCTATCCTGCTTCTAAATTTGCTTGTTCAACTAACCAAGGGTCAACAGGTTGTCCGTCTTTTCGCTGGAACTCAATTTCTACTACCATCACAGACTTAGAACCAGGAGGCGCCGGCTTTTGTTTAAAAGTAATATCATAATCGTTTGGTTCATGTCCATGTTCTTTCAACCAGTCATGCACTTTTGTGGTTGCAAAGAATGATTGCCCTTGCTCGAACATGCGGGTAATCTGTAATTGTAACGAGAATGGATTTAAACGTCCCATGCTTTTCTACCTAGTGTAAGTTCCAGCCATAATTCCTATGTTATCTCTGAGACTAGATATGAGTAGATTATTAATTATTGTTTAGCGAAACAGTATTGTGAATTTGTTTGTTCAACTAGCCAAGGAGCAAATGTAGAGACGTTATGTGTAACGTCTCTGCAAGTGAAGCACTTTAGTGCTTATTACGATGGTTTTTTGTGTGTGTTAGGTGAGAGTGGGTGATTCTTCGGGGATAATTTCTAGGACTAATTTTTGGTTTTGACGCAATATAGTGACATACGCGCGCTCTCCAACTCGTTCGTGAGTTAGAAATTTATGTAGTTCGTCAACGCTTCCTATTGGTTGACTGTTGAACCCTACTATTACATCTCCTTCTCGAAGTCCTGCTTTTTGTGCTGGGCTTTTGGCTTCGGTAGATATGATTAATATGCCTCGTTCTTTGTTAAGTTCATGGTATAAAACGAGGCGCCTTGGTAATTCTACGTTTTGTCCACCTATACCGATGTAACCACGTCTGACTTTTCCGTCTTTGAGTAGTGATGGAATTATTAGCTTGGCTGTATTTATTGGTACGGCAAAGCATAGTCCTTGGGCAGATAATATCACTGCTGTGTTTATTCCTATTACTTCTCCGTGGGATGTCACGAGTGGCCCACCTGAGTTGCCTGGGTTCAGTGCTGCATCGGTTTGTATCATGTTGTCTATTAACCGACCTGAACGACTTCTGAATGAACGTCCGGTTGCACTAATTACGCCACTGGTAACTGTAGCTTGGAAACCGTAGGGATTACCAATTGCGATTGCTAGTTGACCAACTTGGAGCGTTTCGGAGTCACCTAAACGTGCCGAAATTAAGTTGGGTGCATTAATTCTTATAACCGCTAGGTCGGTGTCTGGGTCATCTCCTATTAATTGGGCGCCTATTCTACGACCATCTGATAGTGTAACCTCGATTTTGGTGGCGCCGTTAACAACGTGAGAGTTAGTAAGAATATATCCATCAGGTGTGAAGATAAAGCCAGAACCGTTACCTTGTACTTCCTGGGTTTGTGGATAATTACGGTTACGTCCTGTTACTTGCCGTTGCACATCGATGTTGACAACTGCTGGACTGACCTTTTGTACGACGCTAATTACAGCCTGCGAATATGCATCAAGTAGCTGCTCCGAGGCTTTTGACATACTTTGCCCAACTCCACTGTCGCGCGCGAAATAATCATTTGACACTTGTTGCAGATTTCCTCTCATGTCTGCCTCTCCTATCGTGGCACAGTGATTGATTGAGTTTTTGTTCACTTGGGACTTTTTCAATTATCGATAATGTATCGAGAATATCAAAGACGGGGTGAACATAGATACTATCGTATGTGTTCAATTAATTGAGGGGGGTTATTACGTCAATGAATATACAACTAACCGAACCTAAGTTAGATGCGTTTTAACTTTAAAATTATTTCTAATGGTACAAGATTTTATATGTTTAATAATGGAGTATTAATTTATTATGGATATTACTAAAAAACTAGAAACTCTTAATCGTATCCGCAAATTCAGCCGTCTGATGGATACTGCTTTTGGCATTCCCGGTACTAAGTTTCGCTTTGGTTTAGACCCTATTATTGGTTTGGTTCCTGGACTGGGTGATTTGATAAGTACTATTATTTCTGCTTATATTATATATTTAGCGATGCGCTTTAATCTTCCTCAAGATATGCTGGGGAAGATGATTTTTAATGTTGGTTTGGAATCTGTCATTGGTAGTGTTCCTTTTTTCGGTGATTTATTTGACGCTTTTTATAAGTCAAATATTCGGAATTTGGAAATTTTAGAGCAGCATTTAAATCAAGTTGACCCAGAGTTGGAAAAAGTTGAGTTTAAGGGGTTTCAACGGGTCGGTTAATAATTAAATCTTGTAGAGACGTTACATGTAACGTCTCTACATTATGGGTATCTGTCCCACAAAATGTAAAATTAATCTTTCCAAAGGTTGATGCCACCCAATAAACCATTGAGGTTGGAGATTATTTTGATGTTATCTGCTAGTTTTATTTTTACTAATTTAGCTTCTCCACCACCTATATATAGATAATCATAGTTAAATAAATGTTGCAGTGAGGCTATTGCTTTTCCTAGTCTTTCATTCCATTTTGATTCCCCTACTTTTTCTAACCCTGCTCTTCCAAGTTGCTCTTCATAGGTTTCTCCTTTTCGGAAGCGATGGTGTCCCATTTCTAAGTTGGGTACTAATTTACCATCTAAAAATAATGCCGACCCAAATCCGGTTCCTAGGGTAATTACTAATTCTACTCCTTTACCCGCAATGGCGCCTAATCCCTGCATATCAGCGTCGTTTATAACTCGTGCGGGTTTTTGAAATTGCTTTGATAATGCGGTTCCTAAATCATATCCTACCCAGTTAGGATGTAAGTTAACGGCTGTTTCGGTTACTCCAGCACGCACTACACCCGGAAACCCCGCAGAAATTCTATCAAATTCCCCAACTGATGTTACTAATTGGGCTATTGTGTTCATTACCGCTTCGGGTGTTGGAGGTTGTGGAGTATCTAAACGTACACGTTCGCTTAAAGGGTTGCCAGTTTCATCTAATACCATTACTTTTATACCGCTTCCACCAATATCTATTGATAAAGTGCGAGTAGATACATTTGTGTCAGCCATTGAAATTTGTTCTCCTTCTGTACTATGTTCTTAAATCTGGCAAACCCAGGTAAAATTCGAGTTAAGGATTATATATATATACCCCTATGCATAGTTTTATCCCTCCTAAGCGTTTTTTTCCGTATTTAACGTGGACAGATATCGAGTCAATGCCCGATAAAGAAAATGTGGTAATCATTCAACCTGTGGGAGCTATTGAACAACATGGTCCACATCTACCATTAATTGTGGATGCTGCAATTGGCATGGGAGTACTAGGAAAAGCGCTCGAAAAACTGGACTCTAGCGTTCCTGCTTATGCAATGCCATCGCTCTACTACGGTAAATCGAATGAGCATTGGCATTTCCCTGGAACTATTACTTTAAGTACAGAAACGCTCTCCGCAACACTAATGGAAGTCGGAGATAGCTTATATCGGGCAGGATTTAGAAAGTTAGTACTAATGAATTCGCATGGTGGACAACCACAAGTGATGCAAATGGTAGCGCGAGATTTACACGTAAAATATAGTGATTTTATAGTATTCCCATTATTTACATGGCGTGTGCCACATATTTCTAAAGAACTAGTAACACCCAAAGAAGCGCAGCTAGGAATGCACGCAGGAGATTTAGAGACGAGTATAATTTTAGCACTTTTACCCGAACAAGTAAAAATGGAGCGTGCAGTTACCGAATATCCACCCGAACAACCAGAAGGCAGCTTACTTTCACCAGAAGGTAAACTACCTTTCGCATGGACAACGCGCGACCTAAGTAAAAGTGGTGTAATAGGAGACGCAACAACAGCAACCAAAGAAAAAGGTATAAAAATTCTCGAATCTGTATCTGACGGTTGGGTAACAGCACTCAAAGACATCTACACCTTTCGTCAACCTCAAATCAACTAACTGGTAACGGATACAACGGATGTAACGGATGAGCTATTTAAAATCACCTATCCGTTACATCCGCTTATCATCCGTTGCCAAATATCCCCTTTAAAAATGTGGTAACTTCAAACCAAGCTAATGTTGATTGCTCTGAGTCATACCTATACCCATCATCGCGCATAAAACTATGTTCAGCTTCATACAACAAAACTTTATGTTGTATATCAGCATTTGAAAGTGACTTTAAAATTATTTGACGGTCATTTTCAGGAATATGTGGGTCTTGGGTTCCAAAAACTACCAACATCTCACCTTTAATTTCATTACATCGCTCAATACTATCTGCTATAGTCGCACCCAACTTACCACTCGGAATGCCCGTAGGATAACAACATACAGTCGCTTTAACTTCACTTTGAAAAGCCGCTCTAAAAGCAAGGTGCCCTCCTATACAAAAACCAAAGGCGCCTATTTTCTCAGAATTTACAGAAGCATCACTTTTAATAAACTCCAAAACAGCCTTACAGTCAGCATCATATTCAGAAATAGCAGTGCGACGCGCATCATCATTTCCTCGCATTCTCCCAATATCATCGGGTTCAATAACTTGACCAACAGGTTCAACACGATGGAAAATTTCCGGCGCCGCGACAACATACCCAAACCCTGCTAAATAATTGACAGCCCGTAACATGGCGCCGCCCAATTGATAAATATCACTATAAAAAATAATACCTGGGTATCGACCTGGTGGTTTCGGAGTAGCCACATAAACACGCATCAAACTATCGTCAACTCGTAACTCAACATTGCGCTTAGTTATTTGCATTATTCTTCTCCACGTAGGTTGGGTGCTAACCCAACCCAATATTCAACTAAATTTTATCCCGCATTACCATTACCGTTTGTTCGGATTTGGCTTTCGAGATATAACCATATACGGTCAATGTTTTGTTGATTAATAGCTATAGCTTGTTGATTAAGCTTTAATGCTTGCTGGTGTAAGCGCGCGATATCCGCAAGTTCTGCAACACTACGCTCAACTCTCGCTATTGTTTGAGAATTTGCGCGGGTTTCTCTGCGGTTAGCATTCTGGATGGTACGTATCAAGTCTAGCTCGTCTCCTAATTGCTCTAACCGCTCATCCATTTGCTCTAATCTGACGTTGATATCTTCTGGTTGCGCGTTAGTCATGATTTTTTCCTTGTATAACGTGAAAAGTTGTTAGTTTACGCTACATCCCTTGGCTGGACACCTTAATGCTGGCGTTTACTACATTTTATATTAGGACAAAATGATTCATTTGTAAAGCATATTTAACTTTAATTTGATTAGAATGTGATACTTAATTTCCAGATTTAACGGCGCCTCAGAAACCAGGTTTCTACGCATTCATTGTCGCAGACAAATCATCATTTTCATTACATGCTATCAACGGAGAAACCAGGTTTCTAGATATTTTCTTGTATTTTTGATATTTTGAAATCATTGGCTTTTTTTATGTTAGCAGCAAAGTAGTAATTTTGAATTATATTTATGTATATTGAAGATATTCTTGAAAAGGCAACTGACCCTTGCACTCATCCAGATGAGCTTTATCAAATTTATGATGAGCATAAAGTTCGCGGTTATAAGCGTCAGATATTAGAAGCAATTGGCAGTAATCCGAATACTTCTACCGAATTACTAGAGTATTTATTTGCTAAAGAGCCGAATATGGCTGATATTGTGTTTGATAACCCTGTTATGCCTTTGCTTATACTTGAAGACCCTTTACTTGTAACTAATTGGTTTATAAAATTTCATAGTTCAATTTTTAGGTATAATAAATTACTGTCTCTAGAATTACAAAACATTGCCGTTAAAACAGAGCGTATAGAGATTTTTTTACATCTTCTTAAATCAAAGACAACGGCGCCTTCTATTATCGAAGATATTGCGAAACGTATAAATATAGAAAAATATATCATTGGAAATTACGAAATTGCGAATCTAATTTTTAAACATCTGAATGCACCGGAAAGTATCAAAAATTTACAGTTTAAAAAACCGCCCTTGGCTACTGTGTTGTAGGTAAGGGCGCGTTTACGTGATGGGAAACTTGATAGAAACCGGGCTTCTCGCAGAGTATTTTGCGTTCTTAATTGTAATTTTTCTAGAAGCCCGGTTTCTTCGGTTAGGCGCCTGCTCCTAGGTAGAAGCCCATTTTCTCTACGTAAGCGCTAACTTCTAACGCTCCAAGCCGAACTGGGCAAGCTAGAGGTGAGGCAACAGCGACTACTGCGTGTGTACTGGCGCCAGCAATTAATTCCTCAGCGTGGTTTGAGTCGATAGCACGACGGATAATATTGCTGTTGCAAATAGTTTGTTCGTCATACTGGTGTGTACAGTTGTAAATCAGTTCAAATTTGGTCATTATAGATAGACAACCTTTTCAAACGTGGAAAGGGTAGCCTCGCGACTGTATTGCTTGGCTGGACACCTTAATACAGTCGTCTGGCTACATCTTCTATAATAATCGGAAACGAGTCATTAATGAATTTTTAGTGAAATTTATTTGACTCAATATTGATGTAAAAAATATTACTGATTTGACTTTTCGCATATGAGGTTGAATAGTAACAAAAGTACCTTAAAATTTACATCGATGAATCAGCGACGGGAAGACCGTTTAGAACGGCTACAAATTCCTGCTTTGGGGGAATATTACGATGATTTGCTAGATATTGACGCTGAACTAAGTAACCGCACCAAGGTTCAGCAAGCGCAAAGTCTAATATCTGAGAGACTTCAGGAGCGGTTACTTGGCATTAAAGACAGAGTTCAATACCTCGCTGACAAGAGAGGTGTTACGTTTAATCAAATGTGGGGCGAAATTCTTGCAAAGCGAGGTAAAGTCACCGCTTTTACCGAAGGCGCCATTCAGTATAAACCTGGAGAAGAAGGATAGATAGCCTTTTTTAAGCACATCCAAAGCAGTATTACATAATGTTACGAAAAATTAAATTTTCAATGAAATTGTAACATTCCTCTTAATATTGATTTGGATTTGATCCCCCCTAGCCCGTTGGGGGGATTATCTTTTGCTCGACAAATTAATCTATAATTAGTAACGCCCCCAACATTTATGCACTACCCCAAGCGAGCATGAAAGATATGTCAAACATGCATGACAATTTAATCAATAATATTAATATTGAAAGCTCTGATATATTATTAACGCCCGATGAGTTAAAAGCCAAAGTGCCTTTAACAGAATCAGCGGAACAAAATATTTTAAAATTTAGACAAGAAATCAAAAATATCTTAGACTTTCAAGATAGAAGAAAATTTGTAGTAGTTGGTCCCTGTTCAATTCACGATACAAAAGCTGCTATTGAATATTCAGAGAAATTAAAGGCTTTGGCAGAGAAGGTGCAAGATAAGCTTTTACTGATTATGCGAGTTTACTTTGAAAAGCCTCGCACGACAGTTGGATGGAAAGGTTTAATTAATGACCCTGATATGGATGATTCTTTCCATTTAGAAAAAGGGTTATTAATAGCACGTAGTTTACTAATTCAAATTGCCGAATTAGGATTGCCGTCGGGTACAGAAGCTCTTGACCCGATTGTACCTCAGTATATCAGCGAACTTGTGGCATGGTCAGCAATTGGCGCCCGTACTACCGAGTCACAAACGCACCGAGAGTTAGCGAGTGGACTTTCGATGCCAGTTGGTTTTAAAAATGGTACAGATGGGAATATTCAAGTAGCGTTAAATGCAATGCAAGCTGCTAAAAGTCCGCATAATTTCTTAGGAATAAATCAGCAAGGACAAGTCAGCGTATTTAAAACAAAAGGAAATAGCCACGGACATATTATTCTACGAGGTGGCAACGGTCAACCTAACTACGATGCGGCAAATATTGCGCGTGTAGAAGCAAAGCTAAAAGAAGCTAAAGTCTCACCCTCTATTGTCATAGACTGTAGTCACGGGAATTCAAACAAAGATTATAAATTACAAGGTGCTGTCTTTGAAAATGTAATTCAACAAATTGTAGATGGGAATAACTCAATAGTGGGGATGATGCTAGAGTCACATTTATCTGAGGGTAATCAACCAATACCTAGTAACCTAAAAGACTTAAAATATGGTGTTTCTGTGACAGACCAGTGTATAAATTGGCAGGAAACAGAAAAGATTATTTTAGGCGCCTACGAAAAGCTGTAGTACCGATTCCAATTTGTCACATGTTTGATTCAATAGTAAAGGTGTTTAATTTACCTTTACAATGAATCAACGCCGAGAAGAGCGCTTACAAATCCCAGCTTTGGGAGAATTTTTTGATGACCTGCTAGATATTGATGCGGAACTAAGCAACCGTACCAGAGTCCAGCAAGCACAAAGCTTACTATCCGAAAAACTCAATGAACGAATACCAGATATTGAACAACGGATAAAATACCTTGCTGAAAAAAGAGGTATCACCCCCGACCAGCTGCGAGGTGAAATTCTTGGAAAACGCGGCAAGACAACTGCCTTTACAGCAGGCGCCGAAGAGTAATATGTAGGTTGGGTGGAGCGACAGCGGAACCCAACATTAACTATATATATATGTTGGGTTCCGCAAAGCCTCCATCCAACCTACAATTGAGCTAGATATTCATACATTTTCCAACGCGCGTTAACTTCGGCTTGAGCTTCGTTGAGTAAGCGTTTGGCTAGTTCGGGTTTAGATTTAGTCAACATTTTGAAGCGGTTTTCTTGATACATTGATTGCTCTACAGGGTGTTTGGGTTTTTGCATGTCTAGCAATAAAGGTTTTTTACCTTGTTTGAGTAGGTCGGGGTTGTAGCGATATAATAACCAGCGTCCACTATCAACGAGGCTTTTTTGGTGGCTCATTGCTGTTGTCATGTTGATACCGTGGGCAATACAGTGACTGTAAGCAATTATCAATGATGGCCCATCATATGCTTCTGCTTCAATAAAAGCTTTGAGCGTATGCTCATCACGGGCGCCTATTGCAACGCTAGCGACATATATATTACCGTAGGTCATAGCAATTAAACCGAGGTCTTTTTTTGCCGCAGGTTTACCACTAGCTGCAAATTTGGCAACGGCGCCTTTAGGTGTTGATTTGGATGATTGTCCACCTGTATTAGAATATACTTCTGTGTCCATTACTAGGACATTTACATTGCGACCACTAGCGAGTATATGGTCGAGTCCACCAAAGTCTATATCATACGCCCATCCGTCACCACCTACTATCCAAACGCTTTTACGAACCAGATAATCAGCAAGGGATTTTAGATGGCTGGCATTTTCAAGCTTTTGCTTTAATACTTCTACTCGTTGACGTTGTTCGTATATATCAGCTTCGGTGTTTTGCGAAGCGTTTAATATTGATTTTACTAACTCTTTGTCTCCTGCTTCTCCCCATTTTTTTAATAACTCTGCTGCATATTCTGCGTGTTTATCTAAAGCAAGACGAAAACCAAAGCCAAATTCCGCGTTATCTTCAAATAAATTATTCGACCAAGCAGGTCCTCTACCTTCAGCATTTTTTGTCCAAGGAGTTGTTGGTAGGTTTCCTCCATATATAGATGAGCATCCTGTGGCGTTGGCTATCATTGCTCTATCGCCAAATAGTTGTGTTAATAGTTTTAAGTAGGGAGTTTCACCACATCCTCCACAGGCGCCAGAAAATTCAAATAATGGTTCTTGGAATTGTTGCTGACGAATTTGGTTTAATTTGAGTTTAGTACGGTCGGGTAGGGGTAAGTTTAAAAAGAAATCCCAATTTTCAGATTCTTGTGTACGCAAAGGTAATTGTGGTTCCATATTTATCGCTTTGCGTTCGGGTTGCTGTTTGTCTCTAGCTGGACATACTTCAACACATATACCGCATCCTGTACAATCTGATGGCGCCACTTGAATGGTAAATTTATCACCAGCAAAGTCTTTGTCTTTAGCATTAGTTGACTTGAAAGTTGCAGGCGCCTTAATTAACTCATTTGGGTCATAAGCTTTACTACGTATTGCCGCATGAGGACAAACTATAACGCATTTACTGCATTGGATGCACAAGTTTGTATCCCATACTGGTATATTTTCTGCTACGTCGCGTTTTTCCCATTTAGCTGTACCCGTGGGGAAAGTGCCATCTGCGGGTAATGCACTCACAGGTAAATTATCGCCTTCCCAAATCATCATTTTACCAAGTACATCGCGAACAAACTCAGGCGCACTTACTAAAGTTTGGATTTGTGGTTTTTGATTATGGACTAAATTAGGGATATCTACTTTTTGGAGGTTATTTAGGGTGTTATCAACTGCATCTAAATTCTTACGAACTACATCGGCGCCTTTTTTACTGTAAGTTTTTTCTATAGCTTGTTTAATTTTGGCGATAGCTTCGTCTTGGGGTAGTACACTCGCTAAAGCAAAGAAGCAAACCTGCATAATAGTGTTAATGCGTCCACCCATACCGCTATTACGGGCAACTTTATTTGCATCAATAACATAGAGTTTGAGTTGCTTATCAATAATTTGCTGTTGAACTGATGTTGGGATGTGTTCCCATACAGAATTACTATCGTAAGGACTGTTAACTAAAAAAGTGGCGCCATTATTAGCGTCTTTGAGAATATTGACTCTCTCCAAAAATACCCATTGATGACAGCCAATAAAATTAGCTTTGTCGATCAGATACGTTGAACGAATAGGTGTACTACCAAACCGTAAGTGGGATACTGTCATCGAACCTGATTTTTTGGAGTCATAGACAAAGTAACCCTGAGCATAATTATCTGTTTCTTCGCCAATAATTTTGATAGAGTTTTTATTGGCGCCGACAGTACCATCAGAACCAAGTCCGTAGAACATCGCACGAACTACTTTATCTGACTCGGTAGAAAAGTTAGTATTTAAAGGTAGTGAAGTATAACTAACATCATCATTAATACCAACGGTAAAGTGATTTTTTGGCTGTTCGCTCGCTAAGTTATCGAAAACAGCTTTTACCATTGCGGGTGTAAACTCTTTTGAATGCTTTACAATACAGAGTTAAGCGCGAAAGCCTTACTTGCTGGGAAGTTATTGCTTGTCTGGAATCGGGAAATTGTCTAAGTCGATAGAGTCGATGTTTTGTAAGTAGAATTTTACTTGCTCGCGCGGTAGATGTTTTATTTTTGCATAAAGAGTTGCGGTTTCCCGCAAGATTACGCGAGCTGTTTTGATGGTCATAGGCTTTGTAGAATTCTTTTTGTTTAGAGTAGTCTCAACAATTCGTTTTTTCTGTTAGCCATTAACGGCTTGAAGCGTCCACTGGTGCCGATACTACGAACCATCACCCACTGGTTCTAATTTAATTACCTTGCTAGCGTTAATTTCAATCAGATCGGCATTGCTTTGTTTCTTTTGCTTTGCTAACTCTTCTTTTTGTACTGTCCACATTGGACGCCCATCCCCGCCAACAACTACATAAACCTCATTCCCGTAGTCTGAGTCATTAATTACAACACGCGAGTTTATATTAATAGACTTTGGCTTATCCGGTTGTTTAGGTGTTTTATCACAAATCTGTTTTGATGCTTCGCTTGCGGTATTATTGTCTTGTGGTGCGGTTTGTGGTGTTTTAACACTAATTTGCGCCTCTAGTGGTTTGCTTTGAATAGCTACGATGGTTTGAGTTGGCACCTCTGATGGTTCGGAGTTCGGCACCAATGTTTCACTAAAATTAGTAAGTGTATTTACTAGATTATTTTCATAATTTGAATACACAGTATTTTGATTGTCTAAATTATTGTTAGCCCCCCTCCCTATGGGTGTGTCATTGCTACAACCTATCTCTGTATTTAGTTTGAAAGCTTGTGTGGCAATGCCTTCAAATATTTGATTATTAGGTTGTTCATTTAGTGTCACCCTATCTTCAACCTTATTACAACCTATCGTCAATGTATTTTCAAATGCTTGTGTATCAACACTTTCAGTTGGATAGGTTGAAGCCACCACACTATCATTAGGAGAGGGGGGGGTAATATTATTTTCAACTAACCAATAAAACCTACATCGGTTATCTTTTTTACAAAACTCTTTATTTAGATAGTTTCTATCTACTCCATATTTCAGCGCCGATTTAAGAGTATTTTGATTACATCCAATGCTTTTGAGTATTTCAGACTGTGTGTATTTCTTAGTAGCGTCAGTAGTTTGCATAAACTCAACCACTCTATCAAAAGTGTTTTTATTGATTGAGTCTTCTGCATTAACTTCAGATAAATGCCATTTACCGGAGTTATCTACATACACCTTCTTATTGGTAGATATAGAGCGGCTCTTTTCATTGGTAAGGTGTTTATGACTTGAATTTGGACTACCACTCAACAACCATGCACAGTTTGAATTACCTACTATTGAAGAATGACCCCTAAATCTGTTCACACCTCTAGCTTCTTTGTCTTTGCTGGTGTGGTGTAGAAGCACAATAGGTATGCCCACTTCTTCACTGAATTGCTTAAGTTGAGTAATCATTATTCCCGCTTTATCTGAGTTTTCATCAAGATTGGCATCTGTGGCCTTGAGTATCCCTATAAGGCTATCAGCAACAATTAACTTTAAGTTAGATAAAGTACCATCATTGATTGCTGTTTTAAGTGCTTCAAGCTTATGCATAGTAAAATCAGTAATTACCGAGTATTTACCACTCCCCAGTATTCCTCTATCAAAAAAGTATTCTTTAACTTCATCAAGAATCATTTCAGATGGACTGTTAATAAACAAAACATTCCCTGTCTCATTCGGCTTTTCATCAAGAAATGGTTCATTGTATATCACACATGCCGCCATGTCATAGGCTAACCGAGTCTTACCTATGCCTGTATTACCTCCAAATAAAGTTACTCCTTTATATTGCACAATACCAGGTATCAAATATTTGACACCTGTTAAATTTAGCGCTTCAAACTCACTTGCTGAATAAATAGTTAACTTCTTATCTTCCTTAGCATTGCGGTTATCAAGTAAATCCTTAATATCTGCTCTACCGATACCTTTCTTATAAAGCTCTCTCTTAATCAAAACTGCTTTAGTTTTGTCAGTTTCCTGAATTAATAGTTCAATCTGGTTGTTAATCCATTCTTCTTCAGGGTTTACACCAGTTCGCTTTTCAACCTCTTTTATAAATCGACTTTCTAGAGATTCCATATACCTATTCCAATCGAAGCTACTACACCTGCATCTTTCTCTAAGTGTAGCTAGTTCTGCACTCTTTTTATCTTCCGGTAATAAATAAGCAATTTTTGCTATCTGACGGGCTTCTCGTTCACTGATTCGCACATTATTTCTTTGCTCAATCCACACTTCAGAAGGGATATCAAAACTAGTTATTGTCTTTACTACCTCTTCAAGGATTGTAGAGTCATGTTTAAGAAAATCATGTAAATTTGTCTCTGAACAATAGACACTACAAATACATTTATTTTCATTAAGGTGCCAGATGATATTTTTTACATCTGCTTCTGATGTGGATGGTGAAATATATATGTAATGTACTCCCGTTGGTATATCGGTTATGGATGACGCTTGTGAATGCTGTATAAGCTCAAATCTGCCAAATAAATCACCCGCTTCAATAATAGACGGTACCCATAGGATAGGGAGCATAGGCTTTTTAGCAGCTGATGAGTAATTTTGTTTCGGTTGACTTTGATTTTGAATGGTCATATATTTAAGGTTGAAGTGATTTAAGTGATTACTGTTTGGTGCTGGGACACACATTCCCAGTCTTCAAAATATTCCCAAAATTGAATAGCTGCGGTTTCAGCGAAGCATACTCGCAGTGCAACCATCAAATTTCTTGGTATACCCAGTAAAAATTTACCTTGTTTTGGTGGTTCAGTTTGCTTTGTATTGCACGCAGCTTTCCATAAAGTTTTTTGGTTTTTCGTAGTAGCAACATACGATAGGCTTGTCGGCTGATTTCGCTTAGAAGCCGCTTGCAATCTTTCATCAATTGCTCGTATTCGGCTAATTCATCAAATGGCTCTAGTCGTTTAATAGCATTCACCTCCTGGGTATTAGGTCGAAATTTTTTGAAAAAAATGTGTGAAAATCTTCGATTGTGACCTGATACCATTTTAATACGAAGCTACACATAATCAGTTGGCTAAAAGCCTTGCTATATAAGCATCGTTTCTATGCAGCTTCACAAAAAATTGGTATGAGTTTTGTCAACTAATAGATTCCGAGTTCTTAACAATCTACTCAATCAACTTCTCGACATCTTCTTTAGATAACGGTTCTCCATCTAAGTTGTTAGGGATTTCAAAAAGGCTGACTTTCTGTTCTGGTGTCGGTGCAAAGTCTGCCACCAGGGAGTGTCCCCGTGGCGAGCTTTGCGCCTTAATCCAACAAACCTCGCAGTCTTTTAGAGGTAGTTGGTATAGTCTTCCAAACGTCAAGTAGTGTTTGTAGCTATTCACAAAAGTCTCTAGCTGTGTCATCATCGTTAAAATAACTTATATTTGCTTGCTTTCTGTTTAGTTGTAGTCGGGTTGCTGTAAAAGCTATGACGCTCTAAGCAGAAGCTTTTTTATGTTCGCAAAATTCTTTCACTGCCTCGCGGATAAGTGCAGCTATACTCATCTTGTACTCCTCAGATATATTTTCTAACTGTTCCAACTGATGTGGAAGGAACCTAACAGATGTGGCTTGGGCCAGAAATTTATTTTTTGGCATACGTTTGGAGTTTTTTATCTTCTTAACTTACTTTATCGGTTATATAAAGATAAGGCAAGAGCTTTTTTGAGCAAATGTACTATAGTTTATAGTATTTTAATCGAGCCTAATTGGCGATACGATTATTGAGCATAAAACGCTAGAATTAATTGAATAAATTATCGATTAATATCGATGGATATTCGATATGGATTATGCTGATTTTGGTACTTAATTTCTGCGGAAACTATTGTGATTTGCGCGGAAATATAGCGCAATTGCAATAAGGAGATGCAAGGTACAGCAAGGGTTTGAGCCTAATTGGCAATATGATTATCGAGCATCGATACGCTAGAATATGTTGAATAAAGTATCGATTAATATCGATGGATATTCGATATGGATTATGCTGATTTTGGTATTTGATTATGCGGAAACTCATGCAATTTACGTTAAATATAGGACAATTGTAATGAGAAGATGCAAGGCACAGCAAGGGTTTGAGCATAATTGGCAATACGATTATTGAGCATGGGAACGTTAGAATTAATTAAATCAATTATCGATGTTAATCCATGAATATTCGGCATTGATTATGCTGATTTTGATATTTGATTATGCGGAAACTCATGCGATTTGCGTTGAATATAGCGCAATTGTTATAAGGAGATGCAAGTCACAGCAAGGGTTCTAGCTAATTGGCAATACAGTTATCGAGCATGGGAACGCTAGAATTAATTAAATCAATTATCGATGTTAATCCATGAATATTCGGCATTGATTGTGCTGATTTTGATATTTGATTATGCGGAAACTCATGGATTCGCTCGAAATATAGCGCAATTGCAATAAGGAGATGCAAGGCACAGCAAGGGTTTGAGCATAATTGGCAATACGATTATTGAGCATAAAACGCTAGAATATGTTGAATTAATTATCGATTAATATCGATGGATATTCGATATCGATTATGCTGATTTTGGTACTTAATTTCTGCGGAAACTATTGTGATTTGCGCGGAAATATAGCGCAATTGCAATAAGGAGATGCAAGGTACAGCAAGGGTTTGAGCCTAATTGGTAATAAGGTTATCGAGCATCGATACGCTAGAATATGTTGAATAAAGTATCGATTAATATCGATGGATATTCGATATGGATTATGCTGATTTTGGTATTTGATTATGCGGAAACTCATGCAATTTACGTTGAATATAGCGCAATTGTAATGAGAAGATGCAAGGCACAGCAAGGGTTTGAGCCTAATTGGCAATACAGTTATCGAGCATGGGAACGCTAGAATTAATTAAATCAATTGTCGATTATATGGATGAGTATTCGACATTGATTGTGCTGATTTTGGTATTTGATTATGCGGAAACTCATGCAATTTACGTTGAATATAGCGCAATTGTAATGAGAAGATGCAAGGCACAGCAAGGGTTTCAGCTAATTGGCAATACGATTATCGAGCATCGATACGCTAGGATTAATTCAAAAACTTACCGACTAATATAATTATGATGTTTGCACGCTACTTTATTGCTACCACTTCCATCGTTGTGAAAAAGCCCAAATAAACGACAGTTAGCCCAGGTTTTTACTTTAGCTTCTACCTTCTTATTAGAAGGTGCGGATTCTTCCGTGGTGTTGGAAGTTGTGGTTGGCGCCTCTTTAACTTCAATGTTCTGGGCATGGTGCCGAGTATCTGGCGTATCTATCCAGTTTTTTAAGCGCGCGTCGTATGTTGACTCGACATTGAGCGAGTAAGTAATTTCTTTTAACTCAGAGAGTTTTGTTGCTCCAAGTTCTGTTTGTGAGCGGATTTTCATTGCTAAAATCCTGGTGAGTATAAATTTTGCTTGCCCTTGGCTGGCGCCAGGTTTTCCGTTTAACTGTATTTAAATTGAGTCTAACTAATGGCTAGCTTATTGTCAAGACATTGGTTAGACTTTTTTGGTCACAATAACTATTTGGCTAGATTAAGTGATAACAATATAAATAGCCAGTGGCTAGACTATGACTTATTATTGTTGTAATAACGGAGTATGAATATGACAAAACCAGTTTCTAGGAGAAAAGTTGGGCAGTTGAGTGTTCGGCTAGACGAGAATTTACTCAAAGAGTACAAAAATTTTTTAGAAGCGGAAGGTATGACACTAACAGAGGATATTGAATCTTATATAAAATCTCGTCTCTCTAAAATAAAATCCTCTTCTAATGTGGTTGATATCAATAGCTTTAACGAGCTAGCCAAAAAAGTTTTAGTTATTGAAGAGCAGCTGGGAAAGTTACAAGCGAGCTAGCTTCGGAGAACCAGCGATTGAAGGCTGAGTTAGAAGGAATAGTAGCCAAACTTCAAGGCTTACTTCATTCAGAAAAACCTCACCCTCTGCCAAATCCTGCGGAGGGTGAAGTTTTTTAGTAGCTGTTTCTGTATAGCCAGTATGTAGCAAAATGGCTAATTTTGTGCTAGCTTTTTAGATGATGGTGTTTAGCCATCGCTCAACCAGCTATTTGCAGGCGCCGACTTCCTAATACGTCGGCACCCGCAAATCTGGCTCTGAACCTTGAAAACCAAATACACACCTACAACGGTTAGGTATTTCATTGCCGTAACGTTGAACATCGTTACTGCTCAGGTTTTCGCTACCTCTTATGTTGCCCGGTTGTGCTAACAGTACTCGCTTCGTCTCTTCTGGTTATGGCGCAAGCGTAGAAGATGGCATCATTCATAAGTTGGTAAAATTTGAAACTATACTCATGAATCCCAAAATTTGGTTCTTGTTAATAGTGTTACTGCCAGCCAACACCCACGGAAGAGCATTAGTATCTCAAAGCGTTAGTGGCGGGCATACCTTCTCGATATGGCATTTTTTCCATAAAGTCAGTACCTTGCCTTAGTAATCTTCCATCCATTGAGAAGCGCTCAACCTTAGTAAGCCAGATTTTTGTTCTCGGCAGTTCGCGCTCATCGTTAATTGCATCATTGTTCGATTTTGCAGCTTGCGAATTTAGAACCTCTGCTCAGAGCGAAGGTTCTAGCATCAACGAAGTAAAAGTTGCCGCTACCATCGGCGCCAATATTTACCAAATGTGATTGAGCAAGTACTGGTGCCTGTAAACCAGCAAGTACAGTAACAGCGAGCAACGCTTTGAATGAATTAAGTTTCATAAACACTTTATTTAACTGTCTTTATGAGTCCCAGATTGAGAAAGATAGTTTTAAGTGTGATTGCTGGACTTAATGTAAATTTTTGATGAGCAGTGGGCTTAAAGCTGTGTAAAAAGCATTTATTGCCACGCCTGTTGTTCAAACTCCCTAGCCTTTGAGCAATAATCTTCAGGACTATTGAGTTTTGTTTTGCACAGGCGCCAATATTTATCAGCTATAAACTTCTGGGTTTCACGAATGTGTTTATCAACTTGCCGAATACTGGCGATATCTTGTTTTGGCTGCTTAGGTTCTTTGATAGCGAACTTTGCATCTTCGGCTTTCTCGTCAAGCGAGCGTAAAGGGGCTTCAACGACCAATTGACTTAGATACAGGTTAATTAAAAAAGTGGCGTTGAAAGCGAAGACAACATAAGTAAAAAACTGCTTGTTGTTAATTTGGCGTTTCATCATATACAAAATTCATAATTTTGTACTTATTAAACCCAAAATCCCATTCGCGCTAACATTACCAACCAGGCGCCGATGCTACGGAAGCTGATGCTACGGAAGAGCAATAGTACTTTAAGGCATTAGTGGGAGGCGTACCTTCTTGATATGGTATTTCTTCCATGCGGTCTTCACCTTGCCCTATTAACTGCCCATCTATTGAGAACCGTTCAACCTTAGTAACCCAAATTCTTCGTTCTTGGCAGTTAGGGTTCATTGTCAGTTGTACTATAGTTTCATTTTGCAGCTTACGAACTTGAAATCCTTGATAAGGGCGAACAGTTCTATTATCAACAAAATAAATGTTGCCGCTGCTGTCGGCACCAACATCTTTAAAATGATATTGAGCCAGCGCTACCACCTGTAAACCAGTAAGTAAAGTAGCTTTGATTAAAACTTTAAATGAAAAATTAAGTTTCATATGCGTCAGAAATGTAGCTATCTTTATAAAACCGAAATTCACAAAGATAGTCATAAGTACCATTTCGGAACTTAAATGAATTTTTAGCGCTCCAATAAAAAACTATTGACGCAGACGGCATCAGTGGTTGATAAATTTGCTACATACAGTAAACTACCATTTTTAACAAAAGTGTTATCAGTGAGGTTTGGTAGTATGAGCAAACTATAAAGACAGCTTGGTAGAGCGCATCTTGTGGAGTGCATCAAAAACCAAGGGCGAAGCGAAGATGAGGCATCTTATCTCAAGAAAATGCCAAAGACGAGCGCTTTGTTTTTTAACTGATGAAGAAGTTGTTGAATTTTGGGATTATTTAGAGCCGCGCTCATGTATGGAAATAGCTTTGGTGAACGAAGGTACAAATTAAAATCAGGTTTTTTGACTTCTTCTTGAATCAACCCTGTTTGAACATGCAGGCGCCGCTCTTCCACGACAACTGAATTAAAATTGATACTTTTAAACTACTTAAAATACTTTAGTATCCAAAGTAACAAAAATACCTCTAATCCAAGAGGCAAAAGCATTACTTATTATAGACTCGGCTCAAAAGTTAGCATTTTTTTGTAGCAAACATAACCTGAATATGCCTATGTAGAAATTACTGAAGGTCAAGTAGTAAAAATCAACTGCTGTAAAAAAATTAATCAATCAAGCCAAACCAACTACTTGCAACGAGATTGAACCCAATCAATTAGTGGATTAAAAAATATTATGGTCACAACTACTGAACATAAAAAATCTTTAAATAAAGTAGAATCTAATCCAGATGATACGAGAGAAAAGCGCTTTGAGATTCTTAACTCTCTTACCGAAGGGGACAAGGTATTTTGTCAACAATCTGGGAGATACGGTATCTATAAAGGTATTCAGGAGTTAGCAATGCCCGATGCTTGGGTGTTATTTGACGACAAGCAAATCCATGAACCAGTAAACCCCTTAAACCTAATAAAGCAGCCAACCTGGAAAGAAGGAGACAAAGTGATTCACGAAACTTTGGGCAAAGGCGTAATATCTAAATTGACTGGAATTGCTAGTTTTGTGAATTTCGAGGCAGGAGAGCAAGAAGTTACTGTATACCACAGCAAAAACGCTTTGATGTTGGAAAGTGAACATTCATCTTCGTTGCCGTCGGCGCCGTGCTTCAATTCAAATATCAAAGTTGGAGACGAAGTTACCACAACCGACCTGCCAGATGTATATAAAGTTATTCACATAAAAGATGGGCAAGCATCAATTCGGCACTTGAACTCTGCTAATCCTGACAACAACCCTGTACCTCTAGTTCGCCAGCTTCCGCTGTGGCACCTCAACAAGGTGGAAAGTACACCTTCGTATCAGAAGGTGGAAAAAACAACTCCGACACCAGCACAGAAAGTCAGCCTTTTTGAAATCCCTAATAACTTAGATGGAGAATCGCTATCTAAAGAAGATGTCGAGAAGTTGATTGAGCTGATTGTTGAAAACTCGGAATCTATTGAGGGTTTTGCGCGGTTCGCTAAAAACTTTACCCGTTATGCACTCGTAGTTATAGACGCACGCGAAGGTTATAAAGCCTACGATTGTGCTTCTATGAGCCAGTTCTTGGAGAATTACCACCACCTTTTCAAGAAGGCTTACTCTTCCCTGCAAAAGGAGTGGCAAGCAGGTAAATTAGAGTACGATTTAAGATTTTCGATTGGCACTCTACCAGAAACACAAGCGCGCGAATTTTACCCGCTGCGCGATAATATCGAGGATTGCCGCAAAGCTTGGGAATTAGCCTGTGAAGTTGCTAAATCCGAAAACAGGAAAGTAAAGGCTTCTGATATCGGTGCCGCAGTTAGAGAAATCGGCAAGCTTCCCGAACCACACAAGAAAATTAAAACTAAGTGTGGTTGGGTAGCTGGTCCAAATGCCACACGTCATTATCGAGTTAAAATATTTGAATCGGAGGTTAATTTACACGACACTTACGACAGCGCTGCACGAACGATTATTGATATTGCACAAGCGCGTAAACAGGCGCCAGAAGAATTGATAGTTGAAGGCTTGATTGGCGCGTTGAGTGAGTTACTGGGAGTGAGCAACGCTGGTGCCGTTGCTGCTGCTGTCAATTTCCTCAAGAAGGAGGAAGCATAAATGATGAACGATATATTAATTTGCTACTCCAACTAAAAGAGCAGGAGCGACTTGTACTACAAAACTTGAATGCAGCTAAAAACATCCAAGATGACTATATTCTCTCTTTTACCTACGGGCCAGAAAGGCAGGAATCGGCCAATACGCCAAATGTTTCAACCGATTAATTCGGTTAGAAACATACGCCGCACCCACAAGGGGATGCGGCAGTTGATTGGCTGCTTCTCGATATTTGTATAGCATTTTAGCCCCCTGTTTTACTTACCCAGCCGTCTCTGAGTTTCAACAAATACTCTTGATTATTGCCGCTGCCAAGTACAGGGTTGTCAAAATTGTGCTTCCAGTGGCGCCAATTATGGGCACCTTCTTTATGCCTGCGGCTATGGTGCAACTTACACAAAGGGAAGATATGTACTCCTGCAATTTCTCTGCCAGCTATGGCGCCTGATTCATCAGCATAAATGGCGTGGTGAGTTTCAATTGCCGAAGAATTACACTCTGGATAGCAGCATTTGTGATTAATCTGGCGCCTACACTCTCTAGATATTTCACTCCAGTTTGGGGCATACCTTATTGAGTAGTCCCAAGGTTGAACTTTTTTAGTAAATCTTTCCTCCCGTTTTTTCTAAGAGCCGTAATTATAGCGCTCTTAATTTGATTAAAAATTTCCTCTTCAAAAATTTTCAAGTCTTCTTTGATAAAGTTATCGAGGGTTTTATCAGAGGCTTCTAACTTTGCGATTACTAAGTTAGTTTGCTCACCAAATCTGCTAGGCAGAAGATTCTGTCCGACGAGCTTGGCGTTAGTTCTTGATGTTAATTGCGCTCTTTCTTTTTCAGAAAGCGCGTCTACTTGTCCTGGCCTTTCAATAAATTCGCGCTTGTCTCTGTTGTAACCAGAGTAATTTTTCATCTCTGGCATAGGAACCCAGCTATTCAACCCGCCATGAAATATAACCCTGTTAACTGGAGAAGCTTCGCAGTGGTGTAACATTTCTGAACTACTAATCTTCTTATCTTGAGGGATAATCTTCGCTTGCATGATTAGCTCGGTCTCTGCCATTGTTGTATCTCTTGCAATTAAGATTGGACAGAATATTGCCTTTGTGCCACCACTAAATTTAATGCCATCGTTGTGACCATTTTGGGAAGCAAATATTAACTTGGCGCCATAGCTATCACCTGAAGAAGCATAACCTTCAATCTTTGTTATCCACCATTTGATTGGTGATACTTCTCCTTTTTTTGTTGGACATGCTGCAAGTTTAGAATTAACGCCCGCAAGCTCGTTTATCTCTAATATCTTAAACCCTGTTCCTGTATCAAATGCATCATACTCACCAAGTATTTTACAACACCATTCATAAACTTGTATCGGCTCCATTGTCTCAACGCGCTTGCGGTAAAGCTTATCAACTTTACCTTCAAAATAGCCAGTTTCTTTAGGGTCATTTTTGCAATCCATCATAAAAATAGTTGCTTTTTTACCATGAACTTCCTTAATCTTCACGTTCAAATTACACATAAAAAAGTCCTTGCCACTGCCAGGGACACCATAAATAATTAGGCGCCCAAGGTTTTCGGCTAACCCAGCAAGCAAGTCAGGAGGTTCTTTCTCAAAGCTGATGCTACTAGTTTCTACCCTGTCTAACGCGATAGAAGCTGACACCGCCGGCTGGCTGAGTTGTGGCAGCAGCCTCGAAGGGTTATGTAGTAACTGTGGTGCCTCGTCTTCAAGATAATCAAGAGCCGCGTTGTTAATTTCTAAATCGTTTTCTACCGCAAAGCGTAGCTCTCTATGCAGTGACTCTATACCCTGCTCATCAATCACTTGTGTTGCATATGCTCTGAAGTTATCTTCATCAAGCATATGAGCAATACAGCCAAATTCAGTAATTGCAGTTTGATTGCGCCCAATCTTTTTTATATTCTGCCAAGCGCTAACACCCGCCCATGCTGCTACTACCGCTCCAGTTATGGGGGATATTGCTAACCCTGTGGCGCCGGCAGCCAATAAACCACCAATAACAATAAAAACTAGCTTGTCTTCAGATGACTTCTGAAAAGCTAGTTGAGTCCATTCTTCAGGAGATTTATATCCCCTTCTGGCATCAAATCTACTCATGAGTTCCAATTGTTTGCAGAATTGTTTTTCTTGTAGGCGCCACTTTTGTTAAATACTTCAATTACTCGATATATCATGATTGCTGCAAATACAAGAGACTCGACAGCAAACATTAACAATAAAGCCATCACGATATTGTTATAGTTCAATCTGTCAAATCTTCCAGTCGAAACGCTGACTACAAAATCCCACCATGAGCCATTTATCCAAGGATAACTGTACAAACTAACAAATAACTCGATTGTGTAGCAAACTGTCCGAGCAACGCGGAGAAAAGTTAAAGTACTTAGTGGTAGGCGATTGTACTGCTTTTTCGCAAATTTAAGTTCTTTGTCATCCTGCTCTTTGAGAGCGTAACTACCCTTTGTATTACTCTGCCTAATCAGGAAATCTAGTGCTTTTTCTGATTGAGTAATCAGTAAATAATTGACCTGGAAGCCTTGCAATATCCCCCAAGCTATGGCGCCGATAACCCAGCTAGTGGATAAATTGAACCTGAACCAAAGTATATCAAAAAACTTCGATGGCTCGTTTCTTGGAATCTTAAAGATTGCCATTGCTGCATTTTGATACGGTTGAATGTTGTACCATGCGAATACAACTAATCCAAGACAAACAGCAACAAGCAGTATCCAAAAAAACCAGTATACAAATGGTTTCTTGTTGTTGCCCAAAAATTTTAACTGCAATTAATTACCTCCTCCCACCGGAGTGTTATAAAACACTTTGGCGCCTCGAATTCTCGAAAGGTTTTTGTAAACAAGCTCTCTGTCGCCAACGGCTATATCGCTAATCACAGGAATACCATCCTTGTTATTTCTTAGTACAGCAGTTTCTCCATTGGCGCCACACACAGTCAACCCTTGCGAAAGGTTTGATTTATTAACTCTGTCCCTAACTGGTTGACCTTCGACTAAAGTTACTAAATTTTTAGCGCTTTGAGAATCAACTACCAGTACACAACCCCTCTTCATGCGCGCGTTGGCTATTGCTGCGCGCTTCTGGTCAATTTCATCATTTTGTTCGATTCTTATTTGATTAAAGTTGTTTGCTGTTACCTCCTCCCGCACTTTGCCCAGCCGTGCGGCTTTATCTAGGATGTCGTTAATTGAAAATGCAGTACTTATCAAAACTAACCCAACAAAGATTATGGCTGGCTTGTTGCGGCGCCAAAACCTACTCCTCACAAAATCACCTCTTCTAAAAACTTGTCTAAATCAAAACGTGGTTCAGTTGCTGTCAAATCTTGTTGGGGGAATGTTCCCTCGGCAAAGTTTGACGTTAATACGCGCTCCTGCTGCATCTCGGATAAAAATGCTTTCAAATCAAAACTTTCAACAGGTTGGCATACAGCATTAACCATTTTTTGAATGCCTTGTGGAGAAAAGGCTTGCTTGATTTGAGCCGCATTTGAACCAGTAGTTTTGATAATTTCTTTTATCAATTGCGCTCTAAGAGCGTCTATCTCTTGCGTAAAAGCAACCTTTGACGCTTCGGTTATAATGCGTGCGCTCTCCCTAATATCCAAAATCGCTGCTTGAACTAGATAAGCTAGCGACTCGACAGGAATTGTTATGTGATGCTGACTTTGTAGAGATTGAGCTGCTATTGTCGCACAGTCATGCACCGTCAATGACTTGCCAGATAATGATTTCTGCCCTGTTATCGTCGCTTCGATTGTATCGAAGACCGTCTCTAATTGCTCGGTTATTTGGTCGGGAAACTCCAAGGTGCCTGAATCAACACTTTCATCAAATTTCGCTAATTCTTCAAGCGCGCGCTCTATTGATGATTGCTTGTAACGGTCAGCGAAATATTCAAACAATTCTGCTCGCGTAAACACTATGTATCCTCCTGTGCTTTGGCTTGTAGCCAGTTGTTGAATTGTTGTCGCGTAAGGTATTTGTGGTTAGTTTTTAACCAATCCTTAGTCTCCTGGTTGCTTCGCTTCTTACCATCGCACCATCCTTTTTTAAGTGCGTGGATAGTGGCAAGGATAAAACGCTGGTAGTTATCTAGAAATTTAGATTTCTGGTACTCCCGAAGAATAGGAAACACTAACCGGATAATGTCACGTTCCCACCTCCAGATAGATACGCGGTCACATCCAAGAATTAATGCCCATTCTTCGCGAGATTGATAGAAATCCCTGAAATAAGCTCCTAGACCGCTTTTTGATTCGAGTACTTCTAGTATTTTTCCATGTTGCATTGATATGGCGTTGATGTTGAATCAATCGCAATCCGCCTTTAACGTACCTAAAATATATTAAGGCTATGTTGCAATGCACTAATACTAAAAAATACCGCGCGCTATGGCTATTTACAGCGTTAATTACTTTGGTAATCGGACATAGGTGGTTCTAAACCGTGCGAGCGGATGAAATCAAGTAGCTGCACCGTGCGACAAACGGATGGTGACGGCTGGCGCCTGTTTTTGGTTGACAACAAGTACATTCTGTAGCCTGTTTCGGTAATACCGATGTCCACAGAAGCATCTGTTATGGAGAGATTATATTTGCTGCGATAGTTTTCAAGTGCATCTATTTGGTTCATGATGGTATTTACCCTTCTGTTGGTCATTTCTACAGTTGGGAAGCTCCCAATAATCGAGTATTGGGGGCGCTTCTAGTGCCTAAGTAACGGGCGTAATTTTTTGAGCTAAAGATAAGTTCAGGCCTAGAAGCCTCCACTACCTTTGCCAGTGCGGCGATGTAAGCTCGCAAAACTGGGTGATTCGTGTTCGCGTTCTAGTATTTGTCGCAGCAGTGTAGCGACAGGGATTTCTTTCCACTCCGCAACTTCCTGAAACTCTTCAAAAGCCTTCTTTGAGAGAGTGATAGTAATTTGGTATCGTTCGCGTTCAGTCATTGGCTGCCCATATATCAGTTCCATAGCATTATCCATGCATTTGAGCCTCCCTGTTTTACTTGCTCAATTCAATTTTACATGGAAATATAACATATTCATCGCAATTGCAACACAATTGATATTTATCCTCTTTATGACCTTTTCGCCTATTTCCAAGGCTTCAATTGCGCGGTCAGCGATGAAAGAATTGGAGAATATCATCATCAATTCTGCGTGTAGTCAAAATATTGACGAATCTAGAGTACAAGGTGAGGGCCAAAAAGGCAGGAAAATTGATGTGCTGCCCCATGTTCGCCGACGAACATGCTTGAAAGTTTACGAATCCCGTTTTCGGGACTGATTTTGAGATCGTTGATGTTATTTAGTCTTGATTTTTGGGAACTATATCAGTAACAACTCTGACATAGAGTATTTGCTCATATAAATTTATACTTGTCATGGACAAAAACACCAACGACCTATCAATCGAAGCTAGCATTAACAAATTGAGTTTTCAGGATAGTAACGGTCTAAGTAATATTTTTGCTCTTAGCGGTAGCAGCAGCACTAGTGTCCAGTTCAGCTTAAGCCAGCGGAAAGCAGCATTTATCAATGAAATCGGGGTGTTTGTTGTCTCTGACGACAAAGGCACAGTCAACGGTATCGCCCCAGGTCAAGAAGGGTACATGCAAGCCGCTCTTGCTACTTCGCGCGTAATTTTCTCGTCTTTATCAGAAAAAGCATCTGCTGGGATTAACTTTGTTCGTCAATTAAGCTTTAAAGCAGGGGAACGCTTAGGGTTTTACTTAGTGGCAGACAACACCACCAGTAGCATAGATACGACATCTGGGAAAACCGCAGAAAACGTCTTCTTTTCCCTCAGCGCTTGTAATACAGATAAATTTGACCATGTGCGGGTGAAAGACAAGGGCAAAAGCACCTTCGATTTAGCTTGGGAAGATTTGAAAGGTGGGGGTGACAAAGACTTCGACGACTTAGTGCTGAAAATGGAGATAGTCAAAACTCCCCCCGGACTAGGAATCGGATTGCAAGGACAAAAAGAAGGAGAAATCATTGATTTACGCAGTGTCAAGGGTCAGATTTCCGCTAACTTTACACTCAACAGTAACTCCTCTAATCGCAATCATGTCGGATTTTATCGAATACAAGTGGCGCCGGCTTAATCATATTCGCCTATTTCCAAGCCTTCAATTACGCAGTCAGTGATGAAAGAATTGGAGAATATTATTACCAATTCTGGGGTGTAGTCGAGATGTTGACAAATGTAGAAGACAACGTCAGGTCAAAAAAGGCAGAAAAAGGCAGGAAAAGGACAAATAAAACAACCGTTCTGCAAATCGTTGCAGAACGATTATTTTAGGTATATCGATAGCTGTTTATATAGCAATCCTTTCAGAGTTACTCTACTCCTGAAACAGTTTGGCTATACGTGCGCCTAGTTAGGGACAATTAAGCTTCGTTGTGCAACCAGTTGCATATCGGTTATCAAGTTTTAATCCCGTAACCTAATGGTTTTGAAAAACCTAGACAAAAACAAGTTATAGTTTTATGATTAAGCTAAGAGCTTGATGTTTCGTAAATCGAAGCGCGGGCAAAAACCCTAGGGGTTTCACGAAAAACGCCAGAACCTTGACAACATAATAGTTTGAGCGTTTTGAATGTTGAGACTAATGCTAATAAGTCTCAATAATCACGTCTGAAATCAAGCCAATTTTGGGGTTCACGAAAACCCTCTGTAGAACGCTTACCCTGTAAGGGTTTCAGCGCGCGGGCTTGAAACCTTACGAATCCCGTTATCGGGACTGAAACTTACTAATATTTTGGAATGCGTTCAAAACATTAGAAGTCTTGAAACCTTACGAATCCCGTTATCGGGACTGAAACGCATCAGTATCAGGATTGCCCCCAACTATTAAGCCCTTGAAACCTTACGAATCCCGTTATCGGGACTGAAACAAACTCTTCTAATTTATTACCCATATTAGATACTCTTGAAACCTTACGAATCCCGTTATCGGGACTGAAACTCACAGATATATTGATATATTAGATATATAGACAAAGCCTTGAAACCTTACGAATCCCGTTATCGGGACTGAAACAACCAAGCCGCGAACACTGTATTTGCAGCACCGGACGCTTGAAACCTTACGAATCCCGTTATCGGGACTGAAACAAATCAGACCTCTAGATACATCAGGAAATGTAACACTTGAAACCTTACGAATCCCGTTATCGGGACTGAAACATTTAATTAAGAGGCGCCAACAGTTAATAATTAGGCTTGAAACCTTACGAATCCCGTTATCGGGACTGAAACATATAATAAGTTACGTTTGTAGGATTTACGAGCAATTTCTTGAAACCTTACGAATCCCGTTATCGGGACTGAAACATTCATTGCTCTCTCCCTTGTCTATATTAATAATATACTTGAAACCTTACGAATCCCGTTATCGGGACTGAAACGCACAACATACTTGAGTGGCAATAGACGGCGATGTATCTTGAAACCTTACGAATCCCGTTATCGGGACTGAAACCTTTATTGTTGTGATTAGCTGAGAAGCTTGACGAACTTGAAACCTTACGAATCCCGTTATCGGGACTGAAACGAAATTTTCTCAACAATGTCTAATTTTAGAACACCCTTTCTTGAAACCTTACGAATCCCGTTATCGGGACTGAAACTTATTGATGCACCTTTTAAAACAGAAATAAATGCACTTGAAACCTTACGAATCCCGTTTTCGGGACTGAAACAAACCGTTATGCAACTCAATTGCATAACGGGCTAACCTTGAAACTTTACGAATCCCGTTTTCGGGACTGAAACCAGCCTACTACGTCACTGAGGATGGTATTGAACACTGGAGCTTGAAACTTTACGAATCCCGTTTTCGGGACTGAAACACCTAAAAATGCCCTCCAACACCCGTAGGTCACAAAACTTGAAACTTTACGAATCCCGTTATCGGGACTGAAACAATAAAATACCCATGTTCGACCTCGAACATTTCAAGCTTAAAACTTTACGAATCTCGTTTTCGGGACTTAAAGATGTTCGAGGTCGAACATGATAAAGTTTTCTTGAGACTTGAAACCTTACGAATCTCGTCATCGGGACTGAAGCGGTTCCATGTTCGTCAACGAACATGAGGCGCCAACTCTTTTAAATCCTACGAACGGGTTGCATTTATTTGAACAGTAGGGCTGCAAAGGGACTTATTAGGCTCGATAGTCGCACCAATTGGAACGGGTTGCATTGATTTGAAAGGCTTGTGTAATCCCGTTAGGTTGTAATTGCTTGACCCCCTAACAAAAAGTATTGATGCTTACTTAGTGCCAGAAATTTCTTACAGATGCAGAAAAAGTCTTGTTAGTAGAGCTGTCTTTCGCCAGTATTGTTTTGCTTTGGTTGCTCGACCTTAGTTTGACCACGACTAATCTACCCAAAATCTACCCCTCAGCGAACTGATGCCCCTCGACCAACATATCAAAGCACTGGCGCCAAAAAGTAAACTCATAGTGCTTTCGAGTTGTTACCACTTGATAGGCACACCTCGACCGATAACCCCGCTTATATCAGGATATATAGCAAAAATGTTCAGCTTGGTTTTATAGTTGGGGGTTCAAAAGTTATGTGGAGCAACCAAACTCATCTGAGCCAATCGAAGGTTTTTAACGGCGCCAACAGCGGGGGAGATTTACTCCTCAATAATTGCAAAATTTAGGGTAGTAACCATCCAAGTAAGATGTTTTAGATTATGTTTCAGGATTTTTGAGGGGTGTAGCTAAGGACATGCCAACAAGGGAAAAGTTATTGGACTTTGGACAAAAAGACATGTTCGCGTATAAAATCCATGAATCAAAAAAAGATGTAACTAGATAGCCGATTAGAGACGGTACCACTTTGTTTGAGTGCTGCGATTGGATGTCATTATCAATGCGGCTATCGTCGAGTAATTGGTCAAGTTGTTGGCGCCGTAGAATATTCTGCCTAAGTGGCCATGACAAGCTAAACGGTTCGGTTAAGGTTGTACTGCCCACCGGGGAGATTAAAAATCAACATGTTCGGGAGGTTTTTGTACTTTGTTGAAATAGTAACCCCCCATAACTTAGGGTTATAAAAAAATCAAAAGTTACAACAGTAAAATTTTGGCGTTTGGGTGTGGTGCAACAAACCGTTTCTGAGTGCGCCCATAATACCAATTCTCTAATTGATGGCAACACATAGTTTTTGATAGTTTTTTACCGTAATTACTAAGCCTATTGAATCTGTTGCCTTATTTCAGCGAATTGGTATAACACACTCAAAAATTTAAGAGTAAACCCCTGCATCTTGTTGGGATGTAGGGGGGGTGGAAAAGTTACCTTAAATAAGAACTGGAGTACTAAAATCAATGTGCCCTGATTCAGTACTATTGTTCGTATCTCGGCGCAACGTCTTTATGGTGCTGGCGCCTGGTATTTGGAAAATTAAACTTTTGCAAAGGATTTGTCTCCAAAAATGGCACCTCGTCTTTCTAAGTCTTTTTGCATTTCAGGTGTAATACCTGAAGAATTGCTAAATAAAGCATCTTCAACTGATGCATCTTCCAAGTTAGCTCCCTCCAAATTAGCTCTCTCCAAGTTAGCTCCTTGTAATTTAGCAAACACTAAACCAGCTTCCTGCAAGTTAGCTCCCTGCAAGTTAGCTCCCTTCAAGTTAGCTATCTGCACTCTAACTGTCTCCGAGTTAGGTAATATCAATTTAGCTAACCCCAAGTTAGCTCTCTGCAAGTTGGCTCCCTGCAAGTTGGCTCTCTGCAAGTTGGCTCCCTGCAAGTTGGCTCCCTGCAAGTTAGCTCCCTGCAAGTTAGCTCCTACTAAGTTAGCTAGTTCTAAGTTAGCTAGTTCTAAGTTAGCTTCATATAATTCAGCTTCACTCAAATCGGCGCCTGCTAAGTTAGCTTTTTGCAAATTAATTCCCAGGAGGTCAACTTTATACAAAAAGGCGTAGCTTAAGTCAGTGCCAACTAAATCATCACCAGATACTTCACCAGCGATAATTTTTTCGATTAATTGTAATTTTTTATCTTCTATATAAATTTTTTCTATATTATTATTTAGTAATTCTACTTTTTCAATAGGAATACCTAAAACTTCTACTAAATTTCTAGATTTAAATAATACATTAAGTCTATCAATATTTTCAGGAGAATCACTGACTATAATTTTTATACTACCTTCTTGTATATCTATACTTTTTAAATCAAATCCTTGTTGTTTATTTAACTGCTTTAAAACTTCTTCAACATCATATTTTTGACCATTTAGTTCGATTAGAGCACCTAGTAATAATCTACCACTCAATACAATAACTGCTTTACTCTCTTGTTTAGAGGTATTTTTATTTGCTTCACTGCCATTTATTTTGGGTAGTGTCGTTATAACTCCACCAGTTTCATCGTTAACTAATTTGATATCAGTTTTATTTGCGCTTTCTTGCTGGGCATATATATTATTTTTTGTAGCAGTTTTTTCTACCTCTAATTCCACAACATCTTCAAACGTCAACTCTAATACATCACATATTTGTTTAGAATAACCTTTATCAATAGGTTTTCGATTGTAGAAATTAACTACAGTTTGGCGGCTGCACCCAGCAAAATCTGCTAGTTCTTGTTGCTTCCAACCTTTCTTTTTTATTGCTGTTTTGGCTTTCTCACATCCTTCTTCTGATAATCTACAAGACCTTTCCATCTTCAAATTATACCTAATTACTACACAACTTTTACACAAGTTAAACTTTTACATAAGTTCAACATCTAATATTGAAACTTTTACTTTACTACGTCTTCTTAATCAATCCCATTAGCTTAAATATTAAATAAGTTGATTAAAGCTAATTATGAAAATTCAGCCTAGAAAAACACCAACCTCTCTATTAAAGCAATTGAAATCAATTATCAGTCATCAACCACAGCACAAATACGCAGACCCCCTATTAAAAGCTAAGTTACTTATCATCCAAGAACGATTACGCCAAGCTCATTACAGCTTTAACTTTGCGTTAATTTCTGCATCAGTTTCTTTATTGGTAAGTATAACAGGCGCCACCCTGCTATTCTCCAACCAAACCAGTGAAACAGCAGCAACAACAGCTTGCGGGTTATTTGCCAGCATTGGCTGTATGCGTGTTGCCAAGGACGCGAACAACCGTTTGGATAAGATTATAGCAGAGCTAGACTCAGAAAACGATAATAATAATCAGTAGTAAATGGGTTTTAAGGCGCGGCTTTTTTGAAGGAAAAGAGTCGCGCCTGATTTTAAATATATAGGAGAACAATTACATAATGGTTGTGTGTGAGTGGTTGAATGATTATTTAATAATTAACCCTACTGAACTACAAAAATTAGAAGTATGTCAAACACCATCAAAACTAAAACCAGCGGCACCATTTTTGTATCAGCATCTTTATTGTATTTATCTACTAAACCCGGATTTCTAATGGCACACAATATTATGAGAATCAGCAGGTAGTATCGCGCTAACCTGCTGCTTTTATTGGCTGCTTCGAGTATCTAAAGCTTGATATTTTTTATTATCAATCCCTCAGATCAAAGTGACAGGCGCCATTCCATCAGCACTACTACGTATACGTAAAATCAAATAAAATGCCTCCAATAGAAACAATGAAGAAAACAGCATCAAACACACATCGGCGCCACGCTAAATTGTTTAAGTTAGTACTAATTGCCGAACAAGCGGTGAGAAATAGATATCCCTGTGCCAATGCTAAAATGTCCGCTTCAGCACAAAACAGTTCAAATTTATGTCCGCAGGAAATTGCTCCCGATGGACGCTGGAAAATTGGAGTTGGAGCCTGATTCAAAATCGCTGTTCTAGATTGCACTCTACATTTTTTAATTAGATTAGCTGGTGCCTCCCTTATTGAATAGTCTATTTACTCTGTGCCTTCACCGACCTCGGAATCCCACGAGAAAATATCGTCATTATTACTACCATCAACCTCAACTTGCAATTCCTCCCAGCCATTAATTGAGAAACACACTCTTCAAGCCGAGCAATTGCTATCCTGCGCGTTGCTGAGGAAAGCACCAAAATCTTAACAAAAATTATCATTTGAAAAATTGTTTCCCACAGCTAGATTATTTGTACCGTTGCCTGGTTTCGTCTTTATTGTGGTTCCAGCGGTTTAAATCAGTGGAGTTGCACTTGGGACAGAAAAGCTTAGGCAGCCGAGGAATTGTTTTTCTTCTACGCGCGGTTCTGCTTCTTCTACAGTTCGCAAATTATGCATAATTTGATTGCGAATATCGAGATGTTAACGAACGTAGAAGATAAGGTGTGGGTCAAAAAAGGCAGAAAAAGGCAGGAAAAGGACAAATAAAACAACCGTTCTGCAACGAGTTACAGAACGATGATTTTAGATCTATCGATAGCTGATAAGTTTATATAGCAATCTTTTCAGGTTTACTCTGCCCCTAATAACACTTTAACTATATATGCGCCTAGTTGTGGACAATCAAGCTTCGTTGTGCGACTTGTTGCGTATCGGTTATCAAGTTTTAACCCAGTAACCAGGTTATTTACGATTTACCAGATAACAAAGCAGCTAACAGGCGCCAGACTCGCTTGCATAAAATGCTTACTGGTTACGGAACATGGACGCAGTACAGCGTGTTTGAGTGCTTCTTAACTGCGGTACAATTTACACAACTACAAATTAAAGTAGAGAAATTAATCAAGCCAGATGAAGACTCCATGAGAGTATATGTATTGGACGTTGGGTCTGTAAAACGAACAATTACTTATGGCTTCCAAAAACCTAGACAAGAACAAGTTATAGTTTTATGATTAAGCAATCAGCTTGATGTTTCGTAAATTGAAGCGCGGGCAAAAACCCTAGGGGTTTCACGAAAAAAGTTAGAACCTTGACAACATAATAGTTTGAGCGTTTTGAATGTTGAGATTAATGCTAATAAGTCTCAATAATCACGTCTGAAATCAAGCCGATTTTGGGGTTCACGAAAACCCTCTGTGGAGTGCTTACCCTGTAAGGGTTTCAGCGCGCGCACTTTAAACCTTACGAATCCCGTTATCGGGACTGAAACTCTGAAACGTATCATATAGATAGAAATATTGATAGCTTTAAACCTTACGAATCCCGTTATCGGGACTGAAACCGGGGACGATTGGAGCCGTCCTTATACTTTCCCATGCTTTAAACCTTACGAATCCCGTTATCGGGACTGAAACTTTAGCGGTTCGCAGCTTGTTAAATTCTGGGAAGCTTTAAACCTTACGAATCCCGTTATCGGGACTGAAACTCTAAAAGAAAATCCTCGCGCAATCCAAGATGCGGCTTTAAACCTTACGAATCCCGTTATCGGGACTGAAACCCATTTTTTTTAGTGATTTATTACTGCTTTATTCTACTTTAAACCTTACGAATCCCGTTATCGGGACTGAAACCAATCAATTGGTCTTTCGATGCATTTTTTGCAATAGACTTTAAACCTTACGAATCCCGTTATCGGGACTGAAACCAAATACTTCAAATAATCCACGAAAAGGCGCTTTATCTTTAAACCTTACGAATCCCGTTATCGGGACTGAAACTTGAGATTCAAGAAACTTTAAAAAGGACAATAAGTCGGCTTTAAACCTTACGAATCCCGTTATCGGGACTGAAACCTAATGTTTGGTTCTTTGCCTTTTGCGCGAATGGACTTTAAACCTTACGAATCCCGTTATCGGGACTGAAACATGGGATACTCTTTTATTTATTATTTAATAAAGAGCTTTAAACCTTACGAATCCCGTTATCGGGACTGAAACGCTAGAAATTAACAAGTGGCGAATGAATGAATTTAACTTTAAACCTTACGAATCCCGTTATCGGGACTGAAACCAATTGGTGGCGCTATAGCTGGTCCACCCGGTGCATCTTTAAACCTTACGAATCCCGTTATCGGGACTGAAACAGGACTTTGTAGCGGCTCTGCCATAACTATTGATTGAGACTTTAAACCTTACGAATCCCGTTATCGGGACTGAAACCAACAGATAAGAATACGTTTCAAATAGTTAATGAATCTTTAAACCTTACGAATCCCGTTATCGGGACTGAAACATTGTTTAATGTGCAATTCGTTCTAGTAAAATAGGGCTTTAAACCTTACGAATCCCGTTATCGGGACTGAAACGTATTATAATGCATATATAAACCCACCGAGTTAAACCTTTAAACCTTACGAATCCCGTTATCGGGACTGAAACGAAAAAAGGCATCTATCTTGAGGGAAAACAGTTATCTTTAAACCTTACGAATCCCGTTATCGGGACTGAAACTTGTTCTCCGTTAGTATTCGGCGCCAAGTACGCAAAATGGCTTTAAACCTTACGAATCCCGTTATCGGGACTGAAACACTCCTATTGATACACAAAGGTTGTATGAATCTACAACTTTAAACCTTACGAATCCCGTTATCGGGACTGAAACCTGAGTTAAAGTCAATGATAGAGGCGCCTCCAGGCTACTTTAAACCTTACGAATCCCGTTATCGGGACTGAAACAGGAAGTAGATTTAATGGGGAACCATCAACCCTTACTTTAAACCTTACGAATCCCGTTATCGGGACTGAAACGTTGTCTTTATGCGTATTAAACGGAGTGTTTTGGCTTTAAACCTTACGAATCCCGTTATCGGGACTGAAACATTAGTATAAGCACCAAGGCAAACCACATTATTAACTTTAAACCTTACGAATCCCGTTATCGGGACTGAAACTCAATAATCTGCCACACGTAAAATTTACATTGAACTTTAAACCTTACGAATCCCGTTATCGGGACTGAAACATTTGTCTAAACACTGTCGGGTACCCTACACTAATCAACTTTAAACCTTACGAATCCCGTTATCGGGATTGAAGCGGTCCTATGTTCGTCAACGAACATGGGGCGCTAACTGTTTTGAATTATACGAACAGGTTTTTGAAAACCAGGGATGCAAAGAACTTACTAGGCTCGATACTTGTTTCAATGCCACAAACGGGTTTGACTGATTTAATAACCAATTGGCGCCAACTTCAAGCTGGTGCCAGGGAATTTTACGCATCGCACTGGATGCTAGCAGGCTTTCCTGCCATTGGCATCAAGTTAAACCTGGATTTGATCCTCGATCTTCGATCCACTGACAGCATACCATTACTTATTTCAATTGCCTGTTCGTGGATCAGGCAGGCGCCCTGAAGACGAAGTTCAAATTCCTGCAACTATTGCTTCTATTTTTTGTGGCTTGCTCAAACAAAGACTTATGCCTAATTGGGTAGTAGCACTGGCGCCAATCGATAAACTCAGCAAAATTACACTACAAAGCAGCATGAGTATCAAAGGAATGGGGACGCTGATTGGCAATCGTATACTTTTACTACTTGCGTGATTTGAAAGCAAAATCGTTAAGGCAAGCTTGACTTTTGTCGAAGATTCCAGCAGCATAGAAGCGCCAGATATTGATAGTGGAAAGGTTAATCAGCTTCAGTCTAGCTCATATGGGGCGCCGTGCTGGATTTTGGATGGAGAGCCAGTTATATTCGGTACACCAACGGAAACGAAGGCGAGTTAATCCAAACTAATTCAAGATAATCACAACCAGAAGAAACAAAAACCACCAACGGAAACGAAGGTGGTTTTGAGCAAAGGTATTTGGGTTAGGCAATCAAGTTTAGTTGTTCTTTGAGAATCTCTATCTCAGCAGCGCGCGCTTCAATCATTTGTTGGATTTCAGCTTGGTCTAGTAACTCGATATAGTCTTCAGGGAATTTTTGAATGTCTCCGGCTTTCATGATTATCCAGTAGCCCCAGCCTTCACCCGAAGCTTTGTATAATCCGTATTCAGACCCCAGATATTCGATACCAACAATCGGTCCTTCTTTGGTTAATTGTCCAAGATGATACTTCGGGGCGCCCCAATTAGCGGGATAAGGAATTGATTTTCTAGCTCGATTTTTCATAGCGCCTCCTTATCGTTGATTTCTTCTGAAAGAGCATCAATTACGGTTTCATGCCAGCGTAAGTGCTGCACTGTTTTATCTCTGCCTTGTGCAGTATCTAGGGTCATTTGGCTATGTGGCTTACCCTTGTCTGTTGGCAAGTACGAAGGGTTTTTACCTTCTGGATTCTTGACTTGAAAACCCTGGTCTAAAAGCAGTTTGTTTACCTCGCGCGCGGTTTTGCCAATCTTGTCTCCGATCTGAGTAGCGTTAAGCAAGTTTCTCTCTACTGGCACAACAAGCAAAGATTTAGCTTCTTCGGCAGCGCTTTTCAATGACGGATACTCTTTAACAATGGCGTTAAGCTTGGCGCCTGCTACTAATCTTGGGTCAATTCCCGCTTTACCCAAAGTCAGATCAACTAGGTCGGATATTTGCTCAAGGGAAGGTGGGAGTACAGGTTGAGGTGAGGGGGAAGGGGAAGGCGCTAGTTCATATTTGCCTGTTTTACGGATGGTTGGAATCACGTCTTCATACAACCAGTCTTGAAATGGCTCTGCGACCGGACTGTTAGACCGTCCAATTAAATAGTACAAACCAGGTTCAAGTAATGTTGCAACTTCTTGTTCTCCGCCAGGGGTCATAATTTTTTTATGACCCTTCCATTTATTACGAACCTTTTTCAGGTAATTACTGTGATTACGCTTGTCCGCTTCGGGATAAAGGATATACAAAATGTCAGCGGCAACCCACTCAAGCTTTTCTGGTGTACCAACAAAGCGAATTTCTTTTTGTTCAAACTCAAACACTGTTAGGTTACTCATGATTGCTCCTTGCTTGTAATTTACGTAGATGGTTGATGGTTCGTTCGATACAAGGCATACACTCGTGTAGTACTAAGTCGTCACTGTCGTTTGCGTAATCAGCTAGCGCGTTTAGCAAGTCATCGAAAGTAAAACCGTTGTCTTGAAAAACCGGGAAAATTTCATTCATTAACTCACGTAGAGTGCGAACGCGATGCTGCTTAATTGCGCTTGCGAAGATGTTTTCAAGTTTTTCTTCCATGTTTCTATGCAAGAAAGAGACGCAGTTTAGGGCGCCTCAATAAGTGATAGGAAAATCTAGGCAACTTGTAATTCTGGTGTCTCAAAAATGGTGACAAGAATCAGAATTGCTTGGGTATGAGTGCTAAATCTGCCGTTAATTTCTGCCTTGATTGGCTGGGCAATCCACTTGCCATCGTGCGCTTTGTAGAAGCTACCTGCGAACTGCCAACCCTTCCACAAGCGAAAAAGCTCGCCAAATTGGGCATCGTCAACAGAGTCTATTTCGTACTCAGGCGCCAACTCAAGAACTTGTTGATTAACTTCTTGGTTAACTTCTTCTTGCTCATCACCCTCCGGGTTCGTCAGTTCAACGGGGCGGAAACCGACACCGCTGACTGACTCACGAATCGTGTTTACACAATCCTGAGTTTGAACGTGATGTTCGCGCGCGAAGTGGTTGAATAAGCCACACCAACCTTTATTTGTGCCGTCATTGTGCGCTTGGAAGTAAGGACAAGAAGCGCATGTTGCAGGCGAAATTTGCGGCTCAAGCGTCTGCTGAGTCATAATGAATTTAGCCTCTATAAACGATGGTCTAGAAAAGGCGCCTGTGTCCTGAGAAAACCAAAGCGCCTTTTCTATGTCTTCTAATATAAGTGCATACTTTGCACTTGTCAACCATTTACTTTGCACTTATAGTAGATTTATGGAGGTGAGTTAAACATGGCTGTGAAAGTTAGAAAAATTGAACGCAAAGAAATTGAAACGCCCGAATTGCCTAAGCAAATCGCTCAGGCTCAGAAAGAATCTGGGAAGCCCGTTTCAGAAATATGTCAGGCAGTTGGATTTAGCCGAACTTACTGGTATCAACTTGTAAATGGTCGTGAAGAAGCGATTGCTGAAGAGACGCTCCGCAAAATCGAAGAGGTATTGGGCGTAGATTTTGGAGTATATTTTTGATGGCAATCGCTCAGAAGTAAATACTGGGTGCTGTATTAATTGTTACTCATAATTAAAAAGTCCTTTAATTAACGGTTTTTGGCAAAAGGCGCCTTGTTTCCAGACAGCAGGCGCCTTTTTACATATCGTCTAATTGCTTTCTCAGTGTCTCCAATTCCGCATCAACCACATCATCCAAACTAGTTTCCTTCAAGTGCGTTTCAAATGTAAGCGCTGGAGTATTTGCAGCAATCTCTTTACCTCGCTTCTCCATCTCTTCAAGCCTTTGAAACGCTGTTTTCGGTACAAAGCTGCTAGGCAGTGTACTTTGCGTTGATACATTCGCGGTTTTTGGTAAGAATTGTGTCGAGGTCGTTGGCTTCTTTTTTCGCAGCAAGTGTGGTTCCATTGCCATACAAACCGCGCAGATGGTTTGGTTCTCGAAATCGTGAACGAGATTTCTGACCTTGAACCAGTGCCAATCGTGACATTTATTATTAGCATCAGCGTCATCAATCGGCAAAACCAAGGCTTCGCCTGCACGCGGTAGCCACCTACAATCAGAAAACTCTGCTACTAGTTTGCGTCCTGTTTCGTGTCCCCAAACGAGCCGAAGCTTGAAATCTAAGGGGTTTGCGGTTGTAAAAGGTACTTTCATCAATAATTTTTTGGCGTTCTTTAAACTCATTAAGCCCAAAAACAGGCGCCTGCTAACAACCCACCTTCTAATACGAAGATGACTAAATTAACCAAAACTCTTGTATTAGCTTAGAATTTTGATAAAGCGCGCGGCAAGTTTTATGAGCATTCAAGTTATAGACCAGCCACTAGAAGAAAGAGTAGTAACATTACGAGGTGTAACGTGGGAGCGATTTAAGGCAATCGAGGCGCCGCTCTTAGATAACCATGATGTCAAATTAACTTATTTAGCAGGGGTGCTAGAGATTATGTCACCAATTGGACGCGAGCATGAGTATATAAAAAGTACCTTGTCTTTGCTGCTGGAAACTTACATGAGAAAGAAGGGAGTGAGGTTTTATAAGCGCGGCGGTTTTACTTTAGAGGCGCCGGGTTACGCTTCGGGTACACCTGACGAGTCTTACTGTATTGGTAGAGACAAACAAATACCTGATATTGTTATTGAAGTTATTGTTAGCAGTGGCACTATTAACAGAAAGGAGTTATACAAGCCCCTAAGAGTGCCGGAAGTTTGGTTTTGGAAGTCTGGAGAGTTGCGTATATTCCAATTAGACCCAGCCGCAATACACGTTGGCGAACATTTTGAATATAAAGAGGTTGACCGTAGTAGATTTTTTCCAGACTTAGACCGTGCCCTATTACTTAAATACCTTGGCTATACTGACCAATATGACGCTGTAAAGGACTTTAGAAAGGAATTGCGCGATGGCGAGCAACCAACCTGACCATCAATCACCGGTTTTCGATTTAGGCGCCGAAGCTTTATATATTATCGTTGACAATATTTTTATTATATTGAGCTTCAAGATAGCCGGACGCAGTACAGCGTATTCGAGTGCTTCTTAACTAGGGTACAATTTACTCAACTACAAATTAAAGTAGAGAAATTAATCAAGCCAAATGAAGACTCCGTGAGAGTATATGTATTGGACGCTGGGTCTGTAAAATGAACAATTACTTATGGTTCCGAAAAACCTAGACAAGAACAAGTTATAGTTTTATGATTAAGCAATCAGCTTGATGTTTCGTAAATCGAAGCGAGGACAAAAACCCTAGGGGTTTCACGAAAAACGTCAGAACCTTGACAACATAATAGTTTAAGCGTTTTCAATGCTGAGACTAATGCCAATAAGTCTCAATAATCACGGCTGAAATCAAGCCAATTTTAGGTTTCACGAAAACCCTCTGTAGAACGCTTACCCTGTAAGGGTTACAGCGTGCGGGCTTTAATAGTTACGAATCCCGTCATCGGGACTGAAACCAACCACAATCTGAAGAGACTCAAGAAAAATCAGCCTTTAATAGTTACGAATCCCGTCATCGGGACTGAAACTTGTTGGTTCGGTTTTCATTCGTAACCAACACGAGCTTTAATAGTTACGAATCCCGTCATCGGGACTGAAACTTGACTTGTTGAATGGGAGTTTTAACCCGGAAAGTTCTTTAATAGTTACGAATCCCGTCATCGGGACTGAAACTAATTTTGAGGGAAATCGGTTTCTCTCGGAATTTAAAAGCCTTTAATAGTTACGAATCCCGTCATCGGGACTGAAACCTTGGCGTGGTCGGCTGCCAAGCGTACACCACGAGACTTTAATAGTTACGAATCCCGTCATCGGGACTGAAACGATTCATGATGACATAAGTATCACCAGTTCTAAACTTTAATAGTTACGAATCCCGTCATCGGGACTGAAACTTAATCTATGGCGTAGACACCTCGATGACCCTAAACTTTAATAGTTACGAATCCCGTCATCGGGACTGAAACATGATTTGGCAATAATCCCACAATTCAGCCCTAGAATCGACTTTAATAGTTACGAATCCCGTCATCGGGACTGAAACTTAATTACTCCGAGTAAAGCCAAGTCAATACCTTGCAACTTTAATAGTTACGAATCCCGTCATCGGGACTGAAACACTTTAATGAAAGAGGATTCACCGAATGATTCAGCTTTAATAGTTACGAATCCCGTCATCGGGACTGAAACGCCTAAAAGCTTATCGGCGGCAACGCATACCTCTACCTTTAATAGTTACGAATCCCGTCATCGGGACTGAAACACAGAAAGTTGATTAGAGCAATTTTTATAGATTTGCCTTTAATAGTTACGAATCCCGTCATCGGGACTGAAACCTATAGTTTCTAACCTTGCCAAACATCTCCAAGGTCTTTAATAGTTACGAATCCCGTCATCGGGACTGAAACTTGATTCTCCCGCTGCTACCGAGAATCTTGAAAATCTTTAATAGTTACGAATCCCGTCATCGGGACTGAAACTTAACCGAAACCAAACAACAATCTGGCTATAACCTAAACTTTAATAGTTACGAATCCCGTCATCGGGACTGAAACGATATCAATCGCTTGCTGATACTTCAATAGGCGCCCCAGCTTTAATAGTTACGAATCCCGTCATCGGGACTGAAACTCGTTCTCACTGTAAGTTTCAATGATTTCTCTCAACTTTAATAGTTACGAATCCCGTCATCGGGACTGAAACAATTAAACGGTAGAAAAATACCGCATGGATATGTCACTTTAATAGTTACGAATCCCGTCATCGGGACTGAAACCATCGATTATTCTTTTCTGAGAGAGGTAACGGCGTTTTTGGCTTTAATAGTTACGAATCCCGTCATCGGGACTGAAACATTTATACATTGATTTAGATAGCACAGCAGCTACTACGCTTTAATAGTTACGAATCCCGTCATCGGGACTGAAACTTCCTGAAATGTTGCTATCCCATATTATTTCTTGCTTTAATAGTTACGAATCCCGTCATCGGGACTGAAACTCTATTAACTGCCAGCGCCCCTCAGTCTCTAGCAACTTTAATAGTTACGAATCCCGTCATCGGGACTGAAACATTTGACGGATTTTAGCTGTAAACCAGGATTCAATCTTTAATAGTTACGAATCCCGTCATCGGGACTGAAACCATTTACAAAACCTGTTTTTAATTTAAAAACAGGTTCTTTAATAGTTACGAATCCCGTCATCGGGACTGAAACCATACTATTGTTTTCGTCTAGGAAGTCGCATAACTCCTTTAATAGTTACGAATCCCGTCATCGGGACTGAAACCTTTATTTTCCCTACCTATAATCCGTGTGGTTCTTTCCGCTTTAATAGTTACGAATCCCGTCATCGGGACTGAAACTAATATCTGAGCTAAGTCATAATCCGTAATTCTACAAACTTTAATAGTTACGAATCCCGTCATCGGGACTGAAACTCATCTACAACAATCATGCTGTAGTTAAACTTTAACTTTAATAGTTACGAATCCCGTCATCGGGACTGAAACTTGTAATAAAATCTAGCATCGAATTGAGTTTGGTAATCTTTAATAGTTACGAATCCCGTCATCGGGACTGAAACAAAAGATTGGACAGTCGGAACGAACCATTATAATCTACTTTAATAGTTACGAATCCCGTCATCGGGACTGAAACTTCAAAAGCAGCACTTCCCAAGGAGGTTGTGGATAAGTATCGGACTCAGTACAAAATTTAACAATCATCCAACATGTGTTGAATTTACGTAAAGGAAATGGTAAAAGCTTTAGCGCACGGTTTGACCAGATTAACTAGAAGTTAGCGTATAAGTTCCAAATCTTTTGAATTTCTTCTGCCATTTGTTGACGTAAGTCCCAAGGGAATAAAACTTCAACTTTTGAACCTAAAGCTCGTAGCCATCTAAGTACGTAATAATCTGTTACTCGGTAATAAACTTGGTAATAAGCATCTGTACTTGGACGTGATTTAAAAGCTTTGAGTATATTTTTTTGTCCTGGGTCTTGTGTATGTTGTTGAATTAACTCAGATACAGTTTGATATTCAATTGGCTTAAAGGTTTCGTGAACGTTTATTCCTTTTACATAATTCTCATCAAAATCCTGATCAAATCGTAATATCATCAGTGATTTCGTTTTGTAAAAGTCGCATCCCCAAGCTTCTTTTAGTTTATTGTTTACAGTTTTTGGAGTAGGTAATTCATCAGCTTTATGTTGTTCTCTTAATAACTGTGGAACACGCGGGTCTTGCCATTCTAATAATTCTATACTTTGGGATATAATTCTATCAAGACGATATTTATACCAGTTGATATCATCTTTTGGAGTTCGACCATAAGCACAAAGATACTTAGCGTATTCCATGAAGTATATACATACTGGATATACGGCACACTCCTTTATCTTATTTTGGTGTGCGCTATAATAAGATAACAGTATAGGTTGTATTTTTCCAGAATCCCAAATCTCTTGTAATTGGCTTTGAATTTCGTCTACTGCATCTTGTATAGAGCTAGATTCGGGTACAACATAATCAACGTACAAAAAGACGCGGTGATTGTCTTCGTCTATATCTTCGGAAAATTCTTCTGCTAAAAGTGGGTATCTTGGGTCGAGGAAGCTAAACATACCCAATGCTCCAGCGATATATGCTTGTTTTGTTTGCGTTAAATTACTTGTTATATTTTTTGAAGTGGTAAATATTTTTAATTCTTCAACCTGACAGAAATGTTTACTTCTTCCTGTTACATTCTCTAGTTGCTTTAAACATTTTCGGTTTACTAATAAATCGAAGTCACTTTGCAGCGATTTACGAACCTGAGCGAACAAACGTTCTTCTAAAAGTTGGTCTATATCGGAGTCAGCTATGGATATTTGTTTCTGCAAAGCAGTTCGCCATTCATCCAAATTAACTTCAAAATCGATTAGCCACTGTTTGGTTGTTTTATTGCAAGCGCAGTTAGGGTCTTGATGATTTTGTATATCTTCTTGTTTTTCGTCTTTGTGTGTTTTGCTGAAAAACGCTTGGCGCCATTCATTATAAGTAAAGCTATCTCCAATAGCGTATTCATTGTCACTGTATAGCCAACGTAACAATACCCATAGCCGAAGTGCGCGGGTAAGGTTCTGGATTTGGTCTAGCGAGCCTTTAGCTAAGTTTTGTAAATGCTGGGGATGAGGAAGACTATGGCAGTTGAGATTCATATGAGTTAGGCTATCTTAAGTGTTATTACCAAGTTAGCAGGTATTGGAAGGGGGGTCTTCCGGTAGGGTGTAATCTTGGGAATATGAAGTTGAAAAGGAATACATCTACGCTATGAGTATAGCTGAACCAAACACTAACAATTTAGACCAAGTAGACCATTTGTTTCTTCTTGTCGGTGAGAACCCTTTACCGAACTATGTTGCAGCGAAGGTTTTACTGAAAGAGAATGGAACGGTTTATCTGGTACATAGTACTAATACGTCAGGTGAAGCAGGTATTTTAGAGAGGAAGTTAAAACCTATTAAGGTTAAGACTATTTCTCTAGGCAATAAAGAAGGTGATTCTAAATACATTAGAGATACTATTGGGGGACATATAGAAAGTCTTAAAAAAAGTTCAAATGAGTTGAATTTGGGGATAAATTACACTGGTGGGACGAAGGCAATGTCTGTAAATGCTTACCGCGCAATGTTGGATGCTGTAAAAGATTACAATCCTCAGTATAGTTATTTGGATGCGCGCAATTTACGAATGTTGATTGAGCGTGAGGATAAATCCCCTAGTGCAATTCCTGTTGATGTTAAAGTCAACTTTGCAGAACTTTTTAGTTTACATAATTTACGATGGAAGCAAAGTAATCCGCCAAATTATACTCCTATATTATATAATGTTGCAAAAGAGTTTCTTAATGCTTATTTATCAGATACTTCAAAAGGTGCCTCAAGTATAGCAGGACAGTGGCAGAATTGGTGTAGAGATAAATTGGAATATGGAAGGAAGGATGAAGATAATTTTTGGAGTGAAAATTTAATCCAAGCTAATACTATTGTTAGCTTAAATTCAGTACCGGAAAAGATTAAAGTTATTTTAGATAATTTTGATGTTTTGGATAAGAAAGGAAATTTGGATTTGGGAAGTTTTAAAAATAAGGGTTTTGCTCAATATTCTGATGCTTGTGCTTGGTTAAGTGGTATTTGGTTAGAGCATTATGTTTTGGGCATGGTAAAGAGTGTTGTTTCTGGGTTCCCTGCTATTCATGAGTGTGCTATGTCTTTTCATATTGATGACCCAGGTAATAGCAATAGTAGATATGATAGGTTTGAGTTTGATGTCGCTTTTATGCGGGATTATCAGTTGTTTGCTTTATCTTGTACTACTGCTGGTACCAAGCCTATTTGTAAGCAAAAGTTGTTTGAAGCTCATTTAAGAGCAAGGCAGTTAGGTGGTGATGAAGCAAGGGTTGCTTTGGTTTGTTTTAATAATTATCCTGGTGGTATTGAGCGTGATTTAGCAGTTACTTTAAGGGATAAGAAAGTTGTTGTTTTTGGTAGTAAAGACCTTCAACCTGATAAGTTTAAGAAAAAGTTGAAGCAATGGATTGAAATTAATAGCCCAGTGTTATAGGTTTGACTATGAATGAATATATTGCAACTGTAATTGATACGACGGGGATTCAATCTTATATTTTTGGCAGTAATCGTTTACGCGAAAATATTGGTGCCTCTTTTATTGTAGAGCAAACTACTAATGATTGGGTAAGGTCTATTCTCAAATCTGAGTTTGGTGCAAATGCATATACATACAAAGCTGGTTTGGAAGCTGGTTTGGAGGAAAAACGCATTGAGCAAGATAACCTTGATGCTGAGTTGGTATATACTGGTGGTGGTAATGCGGTTGTTATATTTAAACAGAAAGACGATGCCGTTAGGTTTACTAAAGCTTTGAGTGAGAAAGTTTTGAAGGATGCTCCCGGTTTGAGAATTGTGGTAGCTCATAGTGGCTATTTTGAATGGGGGGAGAGGTTAGCGGATATTGTTGATGAGTTGATGAAGGAGTTGGAACGCAAGAAACGCGCATATAATCCTTCGACTCCTCTGCTTGGTTTGGGCGTTACTGCAAATTGTCTTTCTACAGGTTTGTCTGCGATTGATGTTAGTGATAATTTTGGTGTTCCTACTAGTTACCCTGTTTCTAGGGAAATTGTTGAGAAGCTGAGAGTTGTTGATTCTAAGAATAAAGCTCCTGCTAATGAAAAGCTTAAAAGTTTGATTTTTCAGGATTTACAGCATGATTATGAAATTCCATATGATGTTGATGATTTAGGTCGGTCGGAAGGAGAAAGTAGTTATATTGCTATTGTTCATGCTGATGGAAATGGGATGGGGAAGCGTTTTAAGCAATATGGCAAGGGTAAGTCTGATCGTGAATATATTATTGATATGCGTAAGTTGTCAGAAACTGTTAACGAAGCTGGTATTGAAGCTCTAAAAGCTGTTGCAAGGAAAGTTGTTCAATTATCTAATGGTGATTTACAGGAAGAGTTTTCTATTACGCAAAGAGATGGTAAGAAATATTTACCTTTCCGTCCCCTTGTTTATGGGGGTGATGATGTTACGTTTGTTTGTGATGGCCGTTTAGGGTTGTCTCTTGCTGCACTATATCTTAAAGAATTTGAATCTAAAAAAATTGCAGATGGTAAAGATTTAACTGCTTGTGCGGGTATTGCTATTGTTAAAACACATTACCCATTTGCTAGAGCTTATCAATTAAGTGAAGCGCTATGCAGAAATGCTAAAATTTTTATGCGTGAGGAGAAGGAACGTTTAGGATGTAAGGATTTTTCTGCTTTGGATTGGCATCTTGCAGCTAGTGGATTATCTGGTTCTATTAGCCAAATTCGTCAACGTGAGTATGAAGTTTTTGAAGGTTGTTTGACTATGCGACCTATGTACTTGTATTCTGATGATGATTGGCGTAATTGGGAAGATTTTACTACAGTTGTAAATAAGTTTAATATGGATGATAATTGGGCTGGTCGTCGTAATAAGGTTATAGCTTTACGGGAACATTTACGTCAAGGTAAGGATAAGACAAAGCAGTTTTTACAGCTTTGTGGTTTAACTGAACAGTATTTACCACGTTATGAAAAGTCAACAAATGATGATTTTTATAAATGTGGTTGGGTTGATAGGGAGGGTGAAAGAGTTTGTGGTTATTTTGATGCAATTGAAGCTTTAGAGTTTTATGTTTCTTTATGTGAGAAGAGTTAATGGAGATTTATAAATTTAAAATGCGACTGCTTAGTGATGCGACTTTTGGACGTGGTGATGGGGTTGCAGGTTTGGTTGACCAGGAAGTTGAGCATGATGTAAATGGTTTTCCTTATTTGCGGGGAAGAACTTTGAAGGGGTTGCTGAGTGAGGAATGTGATAATGTCATTTCTGTGCTTGGGGAAAGTTCTTCGCGATGGCAAGTTGTTGCGGAAGATTTGTTTGGGGTATCTGGTAGTACGCTAGGTACTACTTCTAAAATGCATGTTAGCGATGCTTGTTTACCTGAGAAGTTGCGAGAAGTCGTAGGTTTGCAGCTTAAACAAGAGGAGTACCGAGAGAAGAATAATAGAAGTTATGTGAGAAAGCTAACTAAGTTTGATGTTCTTTCTTCTCTGACTAGTATTCGTCGTCAAACTGCTATTAATACGGTGAGTGGTGTTCCTGTGGAAACTAGTTTGCGTGCAAGTCGGGTTATTGTACGAGATTTGTGTTTTACTGCGGAGCTTTTTTTTGAGGAAAAACCAACTAAGGATATGTTAGCTCTTTTAGCGGTAGGAACTTTGGCTTTAAGACGGGTTGGTAGTGGACGTAACCGAGGACGTGGTTTTGTTTGTTGTACTTTACATGATTTTCAGAGTGTTGATGTTACCCAAAAGCATTTTCGTGATTTTGAGCAGGGGGTGTAAAGATGAAGGTTATTACTTTTCTACTACATACTAAGCAACCTATTTTAGTAACTTCGTTTCAAGGAGATCCAAATAGTGATGTGTCTTTTTCTTATATTCCCGGAAGTGTGATTAGGGGGTTGTTGATTAGTCGTTATCTGCAAGGGTGTGGATTAGGTAAGAATGATGATATTTTGGCTTTACCGGATGTAAAGCGGTTGTTTTTTAGTGGGGAAAGTCGTTATTTAAATGCTTATTTATATAGCCAGGAAAAAGATAAGCGAACTTTACCTGTACCTTTATCTTGGTTAAAGATAAAAGATGATAAGTATTCTAGATATGGAGAAATGAATGTTTATGATTTTAGTTATCGGCGCCATAATGAGAATTTATCGTATAAGTCGTTAGATGAGGGTTTTTGTTGCATTGTTGATGATGACAGGGATATTATATTGTACCAAGAAGGGCGCCATATTAATATCCACAATATGCGGAATCGGAAAAAAGGTAAAGGGATTGATGGCAGCGGCGCCGTTTTTCGTTATGATGCGTTATTAGCTGGACAAACTTTTCAAGCTGCGATTATTTGCGATAACTCAGATGATGTTGAAAAAATTAAACCTTTATTGGAACCGAGTCAGGTTTGGTTGGGTGGTTCCCAAAGTGCAGGTTATGGATATATAGAAATTGATAATGTTGAAGAGTTTGATAATTGGAGTGAGTTAGGTATTGATGCTTCTTTGCGTGGAGGAAGAAAATTACTTCGTGTTACCCTGCTAAGTGATTTAATTTTACTGGATAAGTGGGGTCATTATATAGTTAACCCTGAAGCTGAGTTGGTAACTGAGCTTCTACAAGAATATTTAGATGTAGGTTTAGAATTACAGGATAGTTATACTAGCACCGTTCTTGTCGGTGGTTTTAACCGTAAATGGGGATTACCTTTACCCCAAGTACCAGCTTTTGCATCAGGTAGCGTTTTTGTATTTAGTTATAGTGGAGAATTAAAAGCAGAGAAAATTCTAAATCTGGAAAATAGAGGTATTGGAGAAAGAAGGGTTGATGGTTTTGGCAGAGTCGCAATTAATTGGTTGGAGGAACTTCCATATTTTATAGCTAAGTTGCTTGATAATGATGTTGAATTGGAAGAAGCAAAGCTAGAAGCAAAGAGCGAAGACCAGAATATTGCAGTGAAAATGGCAGAAAGGTTGTTAGCACAGAAGCTAGATAGGTTGCTTTTGGAAAAAGTTGATAGTCTTTATTTTAATCCTTGCAGGTTAACTAATAGTCAACTTTCTCGGTTAATGATTGTTGCTCAACAGTCTTTAACTGAAAAAACAAAGAGTCTTGTGTTGGAGTTGTTGAAAAAACTGCCTAGAAATGCAAATAGTCAATTTGAAGATTCAAAACTTGATGGTGTTTCTTTCAAGAGAAAGATTATTGAATGGTTGGATAACCCAAGTTCGTGGATAGACTCGCAGCATTTACAAGTTTCTATAGCTGGGGAAGGTGCTGCGTCGGAGGTGGTTGAGAAGTTAAAGCTTGAGTATACGTTACGGTTAATCATCGCTATTGCCAAACAAGCGACTAAGGATAAAAAATATGAGTAGAGAACGTATTTCTAGAAATATTGTTAAGCGTATAATTGTAGATGGTGTTTTAGTTTTGGATACACCGACTTGCCTAAGTAATGGCGATGCAGAAGGCACCACGGATATGATGTTATTGCGTGATAGCATTAGTGATAAGGCTTTGCTGACTGGTTCCTCAATAGCTGGAGCGTTGCGTAATTATTTGCATGAGTATGAATGTAATTATGGGAGCAATGAAACCAGGAGTAATATGTCCACTAAGTTATTTGGAGATTTATTTGCTTATAAAGATGAGAATGAGAGAAATCTTTCAGAACCGAGAAAAATTCAACTTAGAGAACAAGATACTCAAAGTCCTTTGATAATTAATGAATCAATTAGTACTAAAGTTCCTCGTGTTGAGTTAAGAGATGGAGTTAAGATAGATGGGAAAACGGGTACTGCTTTGGATAAAAAGAAATATGATTTGGAACTTTTATCAGCAGGAACTCAGTTTTCTCTTAGGTTTGAGCTTTTAATTGAAAGCGATAAGGATGAAGTTTTGTTAAAACAAGCACTGAGTATAGTTTTGGAGGGGTTGAAAAAAGGTGAAATTGGTATTGGAATGAAAAAACGACGAGGTTTTGGAAAATGTCATGTGGAAGAATGGCAAATCTGGGAATTTGATTTAACTAAAAAGAGTGACTGTATTGCTTGGTTGACTTTTGAACGTTGGGGTACACAACCTCATAGTAGTAAGCAATTACAAAATGTGAAGAGAGAACAGATTGATAAACGTAATCGTCTTTTTATCACCGCTAATTTTAAGCTTGTTACTCCTTTACTTATTCGTTCTAATCAAACTTTAATTCAAAACAAATGTTCTGCTGATACTGTACATTTGCATTCGTATCGGAAGGGTGGAAATAAACCCATTGTATCTGGCACCAGTATAGCAGGAGTTTTATGGCATCGTGCGGAAAGAATTGTTAAGACTTTAGATAAAGATTTGAAAATTGTAAATGAGTTGTTTGGTTTTGTGGATGAAGAGACTAAGGAAGCTAAAGCAAGTCGTTTACTGGTAGATGAAACAATTATAGAGAATACTTCTGAACTGGTGCAAAGTCGAATTGCTATCGACCGTTTTACAGGTGGAGCGTATCATGGAGCATTATTTCAAGAACAACCTATTTATCCTGCTCAGGTAAAAGAGGATGATAAGAAGAAGAAGGATAAAAATAAGTATAAGAAAAATCCAGATGAAAGTAGAAAGGATGTGAATATTAGTTTAAAAATAGAGTTACAAAACCCAAAAGAGTACGAAATTGGTTTATTGCTTTTATTACTTAAGGATTTATGGGTGAGTGATTTACCTATTGGTGGTACTAGTAGTATTGGTAGGGGACGTTTACAAGGTTTGGAGGCAAGAATCGTTTGGTATAATTGTAATTCTGGGTCGTTGGAAGAGAAGCGGAGTATTTTTGAGAATCAGGGAAAGTTGATAATTAGTGAGCAGGATAAACAAAGATTAGAGTATTTTGTAGAAAAATTGGTAGAGCAGGTATGATAAGTCAAGATTTATGCCAGGAAATTTCTACGCAAGGTATTAAAGATTCGTTAGAAAACTGGTTGAAGCAACAAGCTATAACTAAAGATTACCATTTACCGTATTTGTTAGCTCATGCATTGGATGGAGTTATTTGGGGTTTTTTTGAAGCTGACTCATGCATTCTTAGCACTTCTACACAAGCTTTTCCAGAATGTGATTTTGCTTCTTTAAATTTATCAAGTTTACAGCAATGTCGTGTTTTTGGCAGTGCTGGTGAAATTTTACTATGGAATGTTGATGGAGAATGGCGCGCGCGTTTGATTTTAGAAACGAATGTGTCTAAACTGGTTACTGATAAAGAAATTGGTGTAATACAGGAAAAGCAAATTCTTTGGGGAACACAAGGAAGGTTAAGTGAGTGTGGTAAGTTTACGTTACTTGCAGATGGTTCTCAGGGACTTAAACATGCTGTTCCTATTGCTGTAAGCAAAACAGCATTTAAAAAAGATGCGAATAAGCTATATCGTCCAATTCGTCTAGAGTTACATCATTATTATAATTATGATAAGGATGGGGTAGCTCGTATTTTTCTCAGTCGTTTAGTTAATATAGAGAGTAATAATAAATGATTCCAAGACATATTAAAGAAGTTTCTCCACAACGTAAAGCAGTAGCTCCATATAATTTTGTCGAGTTACATAATAAAGTTGTTCCAGCAGAGTTGGAAGCAGACGGTAGTTTACGCGCGCATGACCGTTACTATTCTGACCGTTATACTGGTAAAATTGTATGTACTTTAAAAACTGAATCTCCTTTATATACTCGTTGTGGTTTAAATAAAGATGATTTTGCAAACTTTGGAGATAAGAGTAATGAAGAGTTAACTTCTGAAGAGCGCGAAAAATATGCTCAGTTTTTCCAGCATCCTAATAATGAAAACCCTGTTTTACCAGGTAGCAGTTTGCGAGGAATGTTTAGGAATATAGTAGAGATTATCAGTTTTAGTAAAATTGAACGTGTATCTGAGCAAGATAAGTTTTTCTTTCGTGCAGTTGCTGCTGAAAGTGATGACCCATTAGGCAATATATATAAGGATACGATAAAAAATTCTGTTAAAGCTGGGTATTTAGAAAAGCGTGGTGATAAATGGTTTATTCGTCCAGCTACTGAGCATAATAATAAATCTTTTTTAAAAATTAAAGAGCAAGATATTAATGATATTAATAGAGCAAATCTTCCTTCATTAATTATAATGGAGAAGGATGAATATTTGCCTCAATATATAAAAATTAATGTCAAATTGGATGAAGAAAATATCATTGTTAGTGAAGGTGAGGTAGTTGGTAGTCGTCAAGGTTATTTAGTAACTAGCGGTAATATGCTAGAAACATTGAATGTTACAGAAGCAGAGCGTAGAAGATTACTTCGTCGTAAAGAAGGCCGTAAAAATCATTATATTGTATTGGAACGATCAAAGGCGCCTGCTCTTGAAATTAGCGAAGATGCTATCCGTGATTATTGTAATGCACTAACTGACTTTCAACAAGGAAAGCTGTTTGAAGATAATCCCAGGAACAAATTTAGTAAAAGTATGGGGTTTTTGAAACTAGATAGACCTGTTTTTTATTGTACACCTGAAGAATCAAGCTCAGTAGTAACATTATTTGGTCAAAGTCCGAACTTTCGTATTCCTTATTTATCTAAAAATACTGGTAGAGCAGCATCAGCAGTTGATTTTGTTCCAAAACAGATTGGAAAATCTGAAATAATTGATATAACAGATGCCATTTTTGGATTTGTGAGAGATAAGAAAGCTAAAGAGCAGTCTCGTGCAGGACGTGTTTTTTTTAGTGATGCTCTATATAAAGGTGATGAAGATGGTATTTGGTTAACTAACGATATAATCACACCTCGTATTCTCGCTAGTCCTAAACCGACAACATTCCAGCATTATTTAGTACAGAAGGAATGCAATAAGGAAAATCTCAAACATTACGCGAGTGACCCAGATGTCGATACTGTAATTCGGGGTCATAAACTTTACTGGCACAAAGGAGATGTTAGGATAGAAAAAATTAGAGAGAACCTGCCAGAAGAGGAAATTGAAAATAAGCAGTCGCAATATACTAAAATTAAACCAATTAAATCTGGAGTTACTTTTGAGTTTACTATTAGCTTTGAGAATTTAACAGATGTAGAGTTAGGTGCCTTATTATGGACATTAAGCTTAACCTTACCAGTAGGAGAAAAGGAAAAAAGACAATTACTTAGTTTAGATGCGAAGGAAAGGTACTCCTTTTCTTTGGGTATGGGTAAACCATTAGGGATGGGTGCTGTAGGAATTGAGAAGTACGAGCTGCATCTGAATGAGCGATATCGTAATGAACCCAAGCAACGTTATACAAAACTATTTGATGGTGATAAATGGTTAATTGGAGACCGTCCTGCTACTCATGATGAGTGTGCTAACTGCATTAACCGTTTTGAAGACTATATAACAAGTGAAATTAATAAACTTGATTATCCACAAGATTATAACGTAACAGAAACTGAAAAGTTAAAATTAAAAGATATACCACGCATAAAAATGTTGCTTCTCATGCTGAGATGGGATAAATATCCACCAGTTGATATAAGAACAAGATATATGGAAATTAAAAGGAGCGTTAGAGAAAGTTATCTTTGTAACCCAGTTAAAGCTGAGGATGAAACAGTTAACGAATATAAATGTCGTTTAGTACTTCCTAGTCCTTTCCAAGTGATGGATATACAGGGTCAAGATAACCGTATTCATACAGAACCAGATGAAAGTATATCTTTAGAGCAAGAAACTAATCAAGTAAAAACAGCGTTATCTCATTTTACGATTGGTCAAATTTTAGATGCTACAATTACTAAAATAAAAGGTAATGATGTCACATATAAGTTTTTAGACAATAAGAATAGAACTACTGGAGAAAAGAAAAAAATCAAGTCTTTACAGGAAGGGCAAGCAGTGAAGATTAAAGTTACAGATCTAAAAGAAGACGGTGATGTTAAAAATGTTAAGTTATATTTAGGATGAAGTCAATAAGAGTATGCCAAAAACAAAACCTTTTAAAAAGCTACTAGAACAAATGGCGTCAGAGAAAAGGGCAAAAATATAAGCTGCTGTTCAACAAGCTTTACTCAACCCCACCATGCAACAACAAAATTTGCAAGCAATACTAAGATTAGTGCAGCTATTGGCTGAAGAGCGATACTCTAGAAAGAGTAAAGGCTTTTGCCACTAAATTTCCAGATATGCATTATATTGATTTTGAGCTTGAACTAAAACCTGGTGTGAATTGTCAAATGAGATTTGGGGTAAAGTTCAAGAATTAGTTATTCTTCAAAAAATTGTATTCTAAGTTAGAATTTTCCGGTTTTTTGAAAAGTTTGTGATTTACTGAATATACCTTCTGTCCGGAAAATATTAATAATAGGAGAAACCGGAGAGTGACAGGAGAGGGGTATCTTTGATAAACCGCGCGTCTACTTTTATGGACATTCCCTATCTGTTTCAAACTCTCACTACCTATAACCCGCGCGCTTTCCAAACACAAACTATTACTAGCATTCTTCTTAAGGGGCAAAATACTCTACTTCGGGCGCCTACTGGTTCTGGAAAAACTGAGACTGCAATAGCACCGTTCCTCTTTGCTAAGACCTTTAACCTCGATTTTCCCAATAAGTTAATTTACGTTGTTCCTTTGCGAACGCTTGCAAATAGCTTGCGTCAGCGAACAGAAGAATTAGTTGCGCGCTGGTCACAGGTTCATAAATTAACTTATCCTGTTGTAGTAACTTTGCAAACTGGGGAGAATCCTGAAGACCCACGTTTTGAGGGTGATATTGTTTTCTGCACTATTGACCAAATGTTAAGCAGCTTTTTAAATATTCCTTATTCGGTTGGTCGTGGTTCTGCTAATATCAACGCAGGCGCCATTTTTACGTCTTACTTGGTGTTTGATGAATTACACCTTCTAGACCCTGAACGTTCTTTTACAACTGTTTTGAAAGTATTGCAGCAAGTTAAAGGTATTTCACCGTTTCTGTTAATGACAGCGACTTTAACTGATGAGCTAGCAAGTCAAATTAAAAGTGTGGTAGATGTTTAATATATTGGGATTTGAAATTATTTGTTAAAAACGCGCGTCTCTACATCTACGTCGTTTACAAATTAATCAGTAACACTATATACCAATGGAAATTATCCAAGTAGCAAACACCGACTTACAACTAGTTGAAGCAAACCGTTGTCGTACTTTCCGCGCGCTTTCTAAACCTCTAACTGCACAAGTTATTTGGGATGACATCCGCGTGCATCAACGCAAGCGAGTAATAGTTATATGTAATACTGTCTCTTATGCACAGGCATTATATAAAGACTTAGAAGCACTCGACTTTGACTTTGAACTAAATATTACCCTGCTTCATTCCAGGTTTTTACCTGAACACCGCGCGGCAAAAGAGTCTTTTCTCAAAGAAGCGTTTGCTCAGAATTGGCAATTAGATGATATAGGCGCCTGCCATGTTCTAATATCTACACAGGTTATCGAAGCAGGGATTAATATTACCTCTGAAGTTATGCATGTTCAGCTTTGCCCGATAAATTCACTACTGCAACGTGCGGGACGCTGTGCGAGGTTTAATGGTGAACAAGGAGAGGTTTTTGTTTATCGTTCGGTGGAAGTTAATCAGGGAAATATAGAATTAGCTGAGGCAGATATTGACCCAGAAGCACAAGATAATCAAGAGAATAAAATTAGCTTTTTGCCATATCCTAAAGAAACATGTGAGCTTACATGGCAAGTGTTAGAAACACATACTAACTCTGACATTGTAAATCAAAACGTTGGTTTTAGGCTTGAGAAAGAATGGATAAATCAAGTTCACTCACAAGAAGATTTATTAGGAGAAAAGCGCAGACAAAATAGTCGGATTGAGTTTGAGCAAAACTTTGAAGATGCTGTTTTTAAAGGAGAGGAACATACTGCGCGAGAATTGATACGAAATGTAGATAGTCGTAGTATTTTTACTTGGGATAACTCAATTATTACAGATTTTGATACAGAAACTATTGACCCTAATCAATTACTGCCTTTCTCAGTTCCTATTTCGACTTTATGCAAAGCTTGGCGAGATTTTAAAGAAAGCCTAGACTTTGGCACCGATTGGATTTTTAAACGAATTGAGGCGCCGCAAAGAGATAAATCAGAAACTTACGCAGAACCTAATTGTACTCCAATTACTTCGCGTGAATTCTTAATTAGCAGTATTCGGATATTAGTAAATCCTCGGTTTATTGCCTATGACGAGCATATTGGATTACAAATAGGTATAGATGTATTTGGTAATGGTTTTCAATCTCCAGCCAAGCAAGAGAAAGAAGCGACTAGCCAGTACTGCTACAAAATGGATAATTATGTAGGACACTTAGTATTAATGTGGAAATGCTGGCGCCAACCTTTTACAACCACTATCATCAAAAATGGTGTTTCTGAAAAAATCACATACATCAGCACGCGGGATGAATTATTAACAGCAGGTGGAAAATTCATCAAAGCGAAAATCTTTCTCGAAGCAACACAAAGCCAAACAGAAGCATTATTTGAAATATTAGTTTTCTTAGCTATCTTTACCCATGACTTAGGCAAACTCCAAACCAAATGGCAGCAAGTCATGCGAGGATGGCAACAAATAGCTTATCAGCAATTTAAAGGTACTAACCCTAAAAACCATCTACTTGCACATACAGACTACAACCCAGAAGACAAGCAGCAACAGCAAGCCCTAAAAGCTTACGAACGTAAAAACAAACGTCCCAACCACGCAGTTGAAAGCGCTTTCCTTGCACAAGAGATTCTCAAGCAATCTTTAGTCCCACTACTAGAAACTGAATTTAACGCCGACACTGAGCAAATTAAACACATTTACTACACAGTAATAATGGCAACAGGGCGCCATCACTCAGCTTGGGCAAGCGGATGGGATAGTCAAGATATAGCAAAGTATCGGAACATAGAGTTACATCCAGAAGCGCAGAAAGTAATAGCTCAAAGCTGGCGAAGCATGAAACGATTTTTACCTCAAAACTTACACTTATCTGAGCCAAATTTGAAACGTAACCTCTACCCAATTAAAGAACTCGACTTAAATAAATTTACCAGCGATGAAGTTGAGTACTTCCAACTATATCTATTAATAGTTAGGGCACTGCGCCTATGTGACCAAAGGTCTGTACAATTGTTACATTAACCTAGACAAAAGCAATATCTCGTCTTATGATAAAGCAATAAGCTTGATGTTTCGTAAACCGAAGCGAGGTCAAAAACCCCCGTAGGTTCACGAAAATGCCCAGAACCTAGACAAGATAATAATTACAGCATTTGTACAGTTGTAATAACTGCAAATTACTCTCAACAAGCGCGGCTGAAATCGACTCGATTTTGGTATTCACGAAAATCCTTTCTGGAACCCTTACTCTGTAAGCTTCGTAGCGCGCGGACTTGAAACCTTACGAATCCCGTTCGCGGGACTGAAACAATGTTTACGCCGAAGTACCCCACATCTTTAACCCGCTTGAAACCTTACGAATCCCGTTCGCGGGACTGAAACCACACAACATTACTTTGTATTCAGACAAAAAGTACTCTTGAAACCTTACGAATCCCGTTCGCGGGACTGAAACTTAATCAAAAAATAATATTGATTGTTGCAAAGGGTAACTGCTTGAAACCTTACGAATCCCGTTCGCGGGACTGAAACCCCTATACGGCGCCATTTCTCAATATTATTAACTTTCTTGAAACCTTACGAATCCCGTTCGCGGGACTGAAACTATTATTTGATATTATTTCTTGCTGTCTAATAAAATTAACTTGAAACCTTACGAATCCCGTTCGCGGGACTGAAACGAATATCTCCTTTAGAAGCATGAAATTTATCAGCCTTGAAACCTTACGAATCCCGTTCGCGGGACTGAAACAGTAGTAGCGATTAGTAAGCGTAATAGTATTAGCTACACTTGAAACCTTACGAATCCCGTTCGCGGGACTGAAACGATACAAGCTTGGATGTTAAAGTAGGTGATTACGTTTACTTGAAACCTTACGAATCCCGTTCGCGGGACTGAAACAAGTTATCTTACTTTAACTCGATTCCTCACGCTCAACTTGAAACCTTACGAATCCCGTTCGCGGGACTGAAACAATAGTAGAAAAATTTGATTCGGCGCCGCAATCATCGCGTCAACTTGAAACCTTACGAATCCCGTTCGCGGGACTGAAACCTTTGTAACTTGAGACATTGAGTGCAAAATAGCTAATCTTGAAACCTTACGAATCCCGTTCGCGGGACTGAAACACGACTATTGAGACGGTTTCAAAATAATCAGAACCTACCTTGAAACCTTACGAATCCCGTTCGCGGGACTGAAACGCCAAAGTTCTTCGAGTTTTATCATGCTTCTTCTCCACCTTGAAACCTTACGAATCCCGTTCGCGGGACTGAAACATAGAAACATACGATGCATACAAGCAATGTAACTGAAACCTTACGAATCCCGTTCGCGGGACTGAAACCGTTAAGCAATGAACAACAAGCCGTTACGTTAAAGAACTTGAAACCTAACGAATCCTGTTCGCGGGATTAAAACTCTCAGCTTCTAAGTCAACTTGATAGTCTGTAAGTATTTTAGCCGTTGCGTTTTGGCAGGCTTTGCTTACATAGCGATACCATAAATGCTGGCGTATGTGGGTTACAAGCATTTGATTAACTTTGGAAGACCCCTATTCCAAGGGGGTATATGATATTGGAAAGTAAATAAAGGAACGGCGCCAAGCCAAATGTTACGATTATTGATTCCAAAGAACTACGGTAATTATGCTGACACGTTTTTCTTGTTGGGTTTAGCGCGCGTTGTTGAATATGCTCTCAAGGAGACTAAGCAAAAAAGCGAAATCCAACTTATTGATGAAGGGACACGCTATTGTATCCAGTTTAAAAAGGCTGTGAACCTAGAACCTATAGCCAAAATTAAGTATACTTCTGCTTTTCCACCAGTAAAGGGACAAAAAACAGATATTACTAAGATACCAGAGGAGGTGAATATTTTTAACACTGTTGAACATAGTGAAGCTCGCAAGGTTTACCGCGAGTTTATGTTTCAACAACGAGGTAAAGAACGAACGGAAGAATCACCACAACCTCCAGACCCTAGAACTCAGAATGGCGCCATCTTAACTTCGATGCGTCATGACCGTAACCATAATGAGTTATGGCTAACTGGTTGGGAGCTTCGGGATTATTTCGGTGCCTTAATTATTGCGTTATTGCAAGGTTTTAGCCAGGAAAATGCTACAACTGCGCTCGTAGCAGAGTTATTTAAAGCTGCGACTGGATGTAAATTGCCTGAGAAGAGTGCAGTGAAGGTTTATTTACCGACTTCTGTTCAGGGAGTAAACAGAGTTAAAGCAGACAATAACAAAGTTGATTCGCAAAAAACAGATTGGTTAAGTTTATGGCTAATTGCCAATGGGCTATTTAACTTTGGTGTTGCGGAACGGGTGAAAATTGCTGAACGTGTTTATGACTGGCGCCTCGTTGCGCTACAGCCTCATGATATATGTTTGAGTAAATATGAGGATGTTTTAAAGAAACTATTAATACATTCACCTGGAGGAGGACACGGCGCCGCACGGTTTGATGCTGAGTTAGTATTGCGGTTTTGTCAGGAATTACTTAATCATCATCGTACAGCAGCAAACACAGACGACTGGGATAAACCAGTGAATCATTTTGTGAGTAACCTTGCTGGGACTCTTTTTGGTTCCAAGGGTCAATCGTATGGAGTCAAAGAAGTCTTTAGTTTAGGACTTCCCGCTTGGATATGTCCTTCTAACTACGATGAATTACTTGATTATCAAAATGTATTGGAAGAGCATCTAAACGTAGTCCGCGCGCTTTCTGTTGATGAAAGTCATGGTGAATTAATCGCTGCATATCGAGACTTTATTACTGGCAATGATTTATACCAGTTCTTTCGTTTTCAAGTTAGCTATGCCGATTATGTTACTAAGAAATTGGCAGGCGCCGATAGTAGAGTGGCACTTTTTTCTAAACAGGGTATCGACCTCATGATAAAAAATTTAAATAATAAGTATCGTCAAGATGACCGAGATTGGTCTTTAACTGAAATTACGCAAGACCCAGGATTTTTGAACATTGCAAAAGCAATTAATAGTGCGACCGTTTACGCTGGCACAATTCGTGATAAAGAGAATCAAAGTAAAGATACTGGTTGGGAAAGAATTTATGGTTTGGCACAGCGTTTAAGCAGTCAATCTGGTTCTAAAAAGGATTTTATTATTGAAATTATGTCGTTTATTGCTAGTTATGAGAATGAGAATCTACGCATTGATGATGATTTACGTACACAGAAGAAACCTCGCCGTATTTGGACTACTAAGGATGATTTGGATAGGTTAATTAATTTAATTGAGAAGCATGGGTCTAGTTTAGTGGCTAATCTTTTAATTGCTTATGGATATGCGAAAGGTTGGGGTAAACAGAAGGATGAGGTATCCCAAACAGATGAAAGTTTAGTTGAATGCGCGAATTGAATTAGGACTTACGCTGCATAAACCTGGAATCGAGCGCATTCATTGTCGCAGACAAATCGTCATTTTTATTACATGTTATCAACGTATATTCCAGGTTTCTAGGTTTTCATGCGTAAGTCCTGGCTATGTGGCGCCAGAATATGAAACACCTTGAAAATATTGTTCTAAATTTTCAGTGCGTTTCAACGCACTTGTGCTATTAGGAATTACATTCCAAGGCGGGTAGGAACACAAAGCAAAATTTAGAAAAACGCATAATCTAAATGTTGGGTTACGCTACGCTACACCCAATCTACATCCTTACAATTTTAGTAAAATCATGAAAAACACAAACTTTCTTGCTTACTCTATTTCTATTAGCGGTTTGCTATCCTGGCAACTTCATGCTTTGAATAATGAAGGTAACGAAGGAAACCAATCTTTGACTCGTCGCTTTTATATTATTCAAAAGGGGATGAGTGAACCGGAATATGTCAATGGTGTTTCTGGTGATATGCTCAAGCATATTCAAGCTGAACATTTACACCGGATTGCAATTGAAGAAGGATTAAGTTTATCTGAAGGTGGTAAACTATTTAATCCTGATAGAATTGGCTATGATATCGAGAAAAATCTGCCAATATTTAACGATAAAGATGCTGATTTAGGCACCAAAACTCATAAAGTACTTCAACGCTGTACTATCAGTGATTTAGAAGGGTTTATGGTGACGGTCAAAGGAGGACAAACACTCAAACGCGAATCTGCTATTGAATTTGGCGCCATTGTTGGTTTACCTACTCTTGTGAAAACCCAAAGTTACTTCCATGCCAAATACGGTGTTGACAATCCTACTCCTTATAATGTTCAGGTAAGTTCGGGTTTATACGCTACAGTTTTGAATATTGAAGCTTTCCGCATAGGTTATAATCCCCACAATTTCAACTACAGCATCGATGGTGTGGAGCGTAAAAAGCGTTTGGATGCTTTACTCAAGAGTGTACTTTATACATACATGCAACCCAACGGCGCCAAACGTAATACAAATTTACCTCACCCTGATTACTTTGAAGGAGTAATCACTGTAAGTACTCGTCGCTGTCCCGCACCAATGCTTAGTCCTTTGGAAACTGACTATCACCGTCAAATTCACAGCTTGGCTGATACCTTGAATAATCTTAACGGCGCCGATACAATTCGCTGCTTTGATTTTGAGTCAATGGCACAATTCGCCAAACAAATTCAAACAATTATTGCACAAGCACAACCTTGGGAAAGTGATAATGCCGAAGAATAAGACCTCACCCCCGACCCCTCTTTTGCAAGGAGAGGGCAATATTGAGAGGTGGTTAACCGTTACCTATCAACCTGTAAGTTTATTCTCGCTTAAACGTTCTGATGCAACGAGTATGGCTGCCAGGTCTAACTTAGTCCCCACACCATACACTATTAAAATGGCACTTCTGAAAGTGCTACTCGAAGGTGAGGGAAAATACCATCAAAATGACTTCGACTCGTGGATAAAAAATCAGTTTACTTGGATTCGGGATTTACATATATATGTAATGCCACCAGAACAGTTAGTGGTAAATCGCAACGGTTATAAACTGCGTTACTATGACCAAACCGCAGATAAAGCCGATAAAAATCGCTCGACTATACCCATGCAAGACGGTTTTGTATTTCGGGAATGGATACATTTACAGGGAAACTTACAAATTTGCTGCGGTGAGACTACGCGACTTGATGAACTCACACAACTATTTGCTCAAGTTAATTATTTTGGCAAACGAGGTTGTTTTTTCCAGTTTCTACCTGGCGCCACTCAAAAAACTCCTGAACCCAGCTTTACATCAAACCCTAGCAACAGCTTCACTATCCAACCGATGGATGACTTGGGTAAAAAAACAACCTTTAACCTTATTAATCCTTTCTCCAGAGAAAAAGCTCAACTCCATAAAGACAGGATAATAGAACCTGGATATTTACCTTTACAGCTTCGAGCTACTGGTGCCCGTTATGACTTATATCACAGATACTAGTACACAAACCAATTTGGCTGGACTGAGCGTGGTTTTACGGTCAACCCAAGCAGTATGTGACGCTACCCCATTAACATCTTGGTTGCCAAATGAATTATCTCCAGCTTGGATACCACAACGGTATATTGATGGTGTAACAAAGATTATGCCAGTATTTCCACAACCTGCTTTGTATGAAAGCTTGATGCAGTCGATTTTACATCAAATCGGCAGTAATAATCTGGTGGAATGGCGCCAAAAATCCTACGAATTAACAGGAGTAGAAGTAAACAACAATTCTTTACATAGTATTCAAGTAGCAATTAACCCTGTTAGTCCTCTTCCTCCCACCATTGCACGTGCGGTTCACGCTTTGTGCTTCCACTGGTTTGCTAAAGCAGACCCAGATTTGGCACAAACGTTACACAAACAAGAGAATTTACCAATGACTTCAGGGATAGAGTATTGCTCTGCCAAAAAAATATTGCTCAAAATCAACTTATTACAAAAAGAATTACTGGCGCCACTACTATGGGGGATGAGTTCAGATTTAGGCAATGAGATTAACATTACAGGAATACCTTGTAGGTTAAATACTTGGGTTGATGTCGTGCAAGCAAGCAGCTATGAAAAACTCATGCAAATACCTGCCCAGAACTTTGTACAACTAGAATTTCTTACCCCTACAAGTTTTAAAGTGGGCAAACACATCCAACCATTCCCATTATTAGAACTAGTTTTTAACGGTTTACTACGACGCTGGAATAAATTTGCCCCTGAAAACTTACACTTTCCCCCAGTCGAATGGAACGGTTTAGTTTCTGCTTACGAACTCAAAACCCATGCGATGAAAATGGAAGGAGGAGGAGAAATAGGCGCCGAAGGTCTTGTTAAATACCGTTTCGCGGATGCAGAACAAGCCAAAATTGCCACTGTCCTAGCCCATTTTGCCTGCTTCGCCGGGGTGGGTCGCAAAACCACAATGGGAATGGGGCAAACAAGAATAAGTAATGAGTGCTGAGTAGTGCTGAGTAGGTTGGGTTGGGTGGAGCGCAGCGCAACCCAACATTAATTCAAGCTATTACAACAGAGACACAAAGAGAGGCGCCAACTACTCAGAAGATAACTCCTTCTTTACGCCCTTTGCGGTTATTTTGTATCCTTCAATATAAATTCGAGCGTTAATTGTTGGGTTACGCTGCGCTACACCCGACCTAAAATAATTCAAAATATCCAATGATAGAAAATTATTTACCTCTAGCTTATTTAAACGCTTGGGAATATTGTGCGCGCAGGTTCTATCTAGAATATGTCTTGGGCGAAATGGAAGATAACGAACACATAATATTAGGGCGCCACTTACACCGCAATATCAACGAAGAAACAATACTCACTGAGGGTGATACTGTAATTCGTCAACAACAATGGGTATGGAGTGACCGATTAAAAGTTGCGGGTATTATCGATGCTGTTGAAGAATGTAATGGTCAACTAGTGCCAGTTGAATATAAAAAAGGCAAAATGGCACAACACCTCAATGACCATTTTCAACTCTGTGCCGCTGCTATATGTATAGAGGAACGCACTGGGCGTAATATTCCTTATGGTGATATTTTTTACCACGCTAATAGAAGACGGGAAACAGTAGCTTTTACACCTCAACTTCGACAAGCAACCGAACAGGCAATTGTACTTGCTCAAAATGCCGCTACTGGCGCCATGCCACCTCCAATTGACAATACCAAAAAGTGTCAATCATGTAGCTTGCAAAGAATTTGTTTGCCCTTTGAAGTCAAAGCACTACGCACGGGCATGTAGGGTATGTAGGTTGGGTGGAGGAGCGTAGCGTAATCCAACACCAACATTGTAAATATAGCACGGGGCAAGAGACAGCCTATCCCACAAGAGAAATCCAAAATCCCAAATCTAAAATCCCAAATCTAAAATCCCAAATCCAAATGACTGTTCTTTACGTTACCCAACCTGAAGCTGTTATCAGTAAAAACTACGAAGCTTTTACTGTTGCCCTTAAACAAGAAGATGGAACTTGGAGCAAAAAGAATGTTCCTGCACAAACGGTAGAACAAGTAGTACTTATGGGCAATCCCCAAGTTACTGGAGATGCCTTAGTCTATGCTCTAGAGCTAGGAATGCCCATACATTACCTTTCCCCATTCGGCAAATACTTAGGCTCTGCACTTCCGGGACATTCACGCAACGGTCAATTAAGGCTGGCACAATATCAAGTTTATAATGATGAAGTCCGGCGCCTAGAATTAGTCAAAGCAATAGTGGCTGCTAAAATACATAACCAATATTTAATTTTATACCGTCATAACGAACGAAATAATCCCCTTAAACAACGTAAAAGCCAAGTTCAAAGCCAGCAAAATATAGACAAAGTACGAGGAATAGAAGGTTTAGCAGCACGAGAATATTTTGCTTGTTGGGACAGAATGGTTGGTAAACAATGGACTTTTACTGGTAGAAATCGGCGTCCACCTACTGACCCTGTGAACTCGCTGTTAAGTTTTGCCTATGGTTTATTGCGAGTTCAGGTTACAGCAGGTGTTCATCTTGCTGGACTTGACCCTTACATTGGTTACTTACACGAAGTTCATCATGGGCAACCTTCGATGGTCTTGGATTTGATGGAAGAATTTCGTGCCTTGATTGCCGATAGCGTGGTGTTGGGAATATTACGTAAAGGTGAAATTAAACCCAATGATTTTACTGAAAGCTTAGGCGCCTATCAGTTGTCTGAATCAGGAAGAAAGTGCTTTTTAGAAGCATTTGAACGCAAAATGAACGATGAATTTAAACATCCCGTATTCGATTATCGATGTACGTATAGACGTGCGATAGAACTACAAGCACGGTTGTTAAGTCGGCATCTACAAGAAGGAACTCCTTATAAACCTTTGATTTTGCGATAAAAACCCCTCTCAAAACCTATCACGCCAGTCCGCTCAAGTCGGGGGCTTCCGGTTCGGCAGTCTACTCGGCTCCAGGGTGCCGCACGTGTGGTGAGTGAGTTGGCGGTGAGTCCAGTCGCACAGGAGGGTTTCCCTCCGTTCACGAAGTGTCTCCGAAGGAGAAAGCGAACTGGCGAACCCGTAAGGGTGTTGGTTTGGGTCCCCGAACTTGCCTCAACGGGGGGAACCCCCGCACGGCAGTTCTCTTCGCCAAACTCACGAACCTGAAAGGCTGCGCTCACCGCCGACGCGGCTGGCTCCCTGCAAGGGGAGAAGCTTTTTATACTTTATTCTGCCTATTTTCAAAAAATCATGACTACACTGTTTTATCTGATTATTTACGATTTACCAGATAACAAAGCAGCTAACAGGCGCCGGACTCGCTTGCATAAAATGCTTACTGGTTACGGAACATGGACGCAGTACAGCGTGTTTGAGTGCTTCTTAACTGCGGTACAATTTACTCAACTACAAATTAAAGTAGAGAAATTAATCAAGCCAGATGAAGACTCCGTGAGAGTATATGTATTGGACGCTGGGTCTGTAAAACGAACAATTACTTATGGTTCCGAAAAACCTAGACAAGAACAAGTTATAGTTTTATGATTAAGCTATTAGCTTGATGTTTCGTAAATCGAAGCGCGGGCAAAAACCCTAGGGGGTTCACGAAAAAAGTCAGAACCTTGACAACATAATAGTTTGAGCGTTTTGAATGTTGAGATTAATGCCAATAAGTCTCAGTAATCACGTCTGAAATCAAGCCGATTTTGGGGTTCACGAAAACCCTCTATGGAGTGCTTACCCTGTAAGGGTTTCAGCGCGCGGACTTTAAACCTTACGAATCCCGTCATCGGGACTGAAACAACACACCTATATATCTAGGCAATAATGGTTTATTCTTTAAACCTTACGAATCCCGTCATCGGGACTGAAACGTCTCTGGAATATGGTAAATATATGTTGCGGCACAGGGTCACTTTAAACCTTACGAATCCCGTCATCGGGACTGAAACGTTCCTGGTTCTCTTTACTTCCATAAAATAAAGCTTTAAACCTTACGAATCCCGTCATCGGGACTGAAACATATGCTGCTCGACTAGCTCAAACAATTTTTTACTTGCTTTAAACCTTACGAATCCCGTCATCGGGACTGAAACAACCAAGCCGCGAACACTGTATTTGCAGCACCGGACTTTAAACCTTACGAATCCCGTCATCGGGACTGAAACACCTTTACGTCACACTCGTTGATGGAATTGTTGACTTTAAACCTTACGAATCCCGTCATCGGGACTGAAACTTGAATATCATTGACGACTTTTCAGTGACCGCAGCTTTAAACCTTACGAATCCCGTCATCGGGACTGAAACGAGCTAATGCTGATCGACGATATATAGCGCATGAACCTTTAAACCTTACGAATCCCGTCATCGGGACTGAAACGGCACTCAAGAAACAGTTGAATTAACTAATCTTGACCTTTAAACCTTACGAATCCCGTCATCGGGACTGAAACATTTCATCTACAACTTCCTGAATATTTGAGCTAACCCCTCTTTAAACCTTACGAATCCCGTCATCGGGACTGAAACACGTATTCGATAACTTTTTCAATACCATACTTAACCTTTAAACCTTACGAATCCCGTCATCGGGACTGAAACTAATAATTATTCGGCGGCTATTTTTGCTTACAAACTTTAAACCTTACGAATCCCGTCATCGGGACTGAAACAAGTGTTTCTCAAACGACGCTATCTAGTAAAATCTCAAAGCTTTAAACCTTACGAATCCCGTCATCGGGACTGAAACATAAAAAACGAGCCATATTTTCTATCGACGAACCATCTCCAACTTTAAACCTTACGAATCCCGTCATCGGGACTGAAACTTAAAATATAGACCGCAGTACAACCCAATTGGTGAAAACTTTAAACCTTACGAATCCCGTCATCGGGACTGAAACTACATCAATAGCGTTTTAGTCCCTGCGTGGCTATACGACTTTAAACCTTACGAATCCCGTCATCGGGACTGAAACCCATTTACCAGCTTTTCTTCGCTGATTTGATTGGGACTTTAAACCTTACGAATCCCGTCATCGGGACTGAAACATAGAACAATGCAATGAAAATGCACACTTGTTATTATCTTTAAATGTTTTGTACATGTAATTGCGGAACCAGAGTACCCAGAATGGGTATTCATAGGGGCAATATTTTACCCAGACTCGATCTTATAACGAACTTCAAAGCTACGAAGCATTAATTGAGGAATTAAGCAATGAGCTAGATGTCTGGCTCGTGCCTGTAAGAGCCAAGGATGTTATTGAAAGTAAAAAGTGTCTAGCTTTGGCTACCGATAGTCTTGAGGAAAAAATTATTTACCTTGAGCTTCAAAGAGTCATATCCTAAGTACAACCCCATATGGTCTAGGCGCCGGGTTACTCCGTAAGCTCAAATTTTTTACGAGAAATACTTCGCATTACATTCATTGTCGTAGACAAATTTCCTGCGGACATGAACATTCATCTGCCAAACCTTTGATAGAGTCGATACCCAGTATTATCCGGGACACCTAAGAGTTTAATCTGGACGTACCCGTTTTCGTGTATCCATCTCTCGATATTCTTAGCTTGCGCTTTTGCTCATGTGGATGTAATCGAAGCATATAGCGTTTCCCGTTCAGGTTAAGTATACAAGGGCGGTTCGGGATGCCATTGGTGTCAAGTTCAGCTCAAACTCGTTAAGTCAATGAGTAATTATGCTTAAAAGTTAGGTTTCAAGCGAATAAAAAACGAACTTTGAGATGGCGCCATGAATGCTTTGTTTATCTGTATCGGTCTAGGATACCGTATAAAAGCAATAAAAAAGTTCGTATTTATACTTTGTCATCAACAAAACCTCTCATTGACAAATGGGTTTGAACCTTAACTTGACGCTAATGTTCAGGATGCCCACGGCACAATAAATTTACTGAGTTAATCTGTACTTGACTCAGTTGATTTAAAAGACAAAAGAATTTATATTGCCTTACGTGTACTTTGCCTCAATCCGTAGCTCATGTAGCAGTAGGAAGCTGTCCAGGATTAGGAATTATTGATTTGGACAACAAGAAAACAGGGCGCCCGACCACTATGATAAACAAGGAAAATACGTTTAGCACTGCCATATGCTATCTCATGAGGACTACGAAATGATGCGTCTTTACATTCTAAGTTGAGTTCTGCACGCAGAGGTTTAGATACTCACAAGTTCCTCATATTTTTTGTTTACTTATAACCGCATTAACTGTCTGTAATAATTCCTTAGCTGTGCAAGGCTTAGGTAAAAAAGCTTTGACCGCATCGCCAGATACTTTAGCAATTTGCCGATTTGACTCAAGTCCGCTAATGGCAATTATTTTAACAAAGGGATTCATTTTTTCCAAAGTGCGGATGGTAATAGCTCCGTCCATCGATGGCATCGTCATGTCCATCAAGACTACGCTAATTTGCTGTTTGTACTGCGCGTATGTTGCTAAGGCTTCGACACCATCATTGGCGGTTAGTACGCGATAATTGTATGCTTCCAAAGACGATTTAGTAATTTCCCGAATCGTTGCTTCATCATCCACAACTAAAATTAATTCGCCTTTACCATTAAGTAATTGGAATTCCTTTTCAAGATGTTGTGTTTCAATTTCCTCCTGTGCTTTTAAGTACACCTTAAACCTTGTACCTTTTCCCACTTCACTGTACACATTGACAAAACCACCATGATTTTTAACAATACCAATTACGGTCGATAAACCTAACCCTGTACCTCGCCCCACTTCTTTAGTGGTAAAAAATGGCTCAAAAATTCGCTCTTTGACTTCGGGCGACATCCCACATCCCGTATCAGTTACAGTTATTGCAATATAAGCACCTTCTTTGGCGCCAAAGTTCATCGCTGCATACTGTTCGTCAATGACCAAATTTTCCGCAGAAATACTCAAGGTACCGCCCGAAGGCATAGCATCACGGGCGTTGACCACTAAATTCATTAACACCTGATGCAGTTGGGTGGCATCTGCTGCGATAGTCCACAAATCTGAAGCTATATCTGTGTGAAATTCGATTGATTTGGGAAATGTTTCGTTGATAATCTGCTGAATTTCCTTAATTAGATGTCTTATTTGTATAACAGTGCGCTGCCCTTCAAGTCCGCGTGCAAACGATAATACTTGCTTGATCAAGTTAGCCCCGCGTTTCACATTACTTTCTAGTAAGTTGAGCAGACGCTCATCGCTGGAGTTGGAGTATTTCATCTGTAAAAGTTGCACTGACATTAAAATTGGTGCAAGCACATTATTTAGATCGTGAGCGATACCACTAGCTAGGGTGCCGATGCTCTCGATCCGTTGAACGCGGAGAAACTGTGCTTCGAGTTTTTTCTTTTCTGTAATCTCAGTGTTGATAATCAAAATTGATTTTGGTTGCTCGTTGTCATCGCGCACTAATGTCCAGCGACTTTCGACAAAAATTTCTTGACCAGATTTTGTGAATTGTTGCAACTCATCTTGCCACTCGCCTTCAGAGGCAATTGCTGCTTTTATTTGTTGCATCTGTGAAAGATTTTTCCCAAACAAAAGGGAGAGTGCTTTTCCGTCGCGTACCTCCTGATCTGTCCAACCAAATAATTTTTCGGCACTTCTGTTCCAAAACACAATGTTATCTTCCATGTCTAGAACAACAATGGCATCTTGCGACTTGTCTAGCAGTTGCGCTTGTGAGCGGATTTGCTCTTGGGCAAATTTGCGCTCTGTAATATCAGTGCGAATTGCTACATACTCAAACGGTCTTCCATCGGCATCCAATAATGGTACAATTGTCGTATCTACCCAGTATAATGTACCATCTTTGGCACGGTTTTTGATTTCGCCTCTCCACACCTGCCCGCTAGCAATGCTCACCCATATGTGTTGAAAAAATTCCCTAGGGTGATAACCGGAATTGATAATGCGGTGGTTTTGTCCCAACAGTTCTTCTCTGGAATATTTGGAGATAGAGCAGAACTTATCGTTGACGTGGGTAATCGTTCCCTTAGAATCAGTAATTGCGACAATCGAGGATTGATCGAGGGCAAACTTGATATCCGCCAGTTTTTTTACTGACTTTTGCAGTGCTTCTTCTGACTGCTTACGCTCAGTAATATCTTCTGTAACAGAAATAAAATACTTAGGCTCTCCGCTGGAATGGCGTACAAGTGAGACTGTCAACTTTACCCAGACTAAAAAACCGTCCTTTTTGATATAACGCTTCTCCATTGAGTACGTCTGAATCTTGTTCTCTAACACTTGGCGCACGTAGTTTAGATCGATATCGATGTCTTCTGGGTGGGTAATATCCTGAAATGTGAGGTTTATTAGCTCAGAGTGGCTGTAGCCAACAATATCGGCAAGCTTTTGATTAACATGTAGCCACTTCCCATCTGGGGCAATATGAGCAATACCAACAGCAGCAGAGTTAAATGTGCTGCGAAAACGCTGTTCGCTTGAGCGCAGTTTCTCTTGCGACTGCTTTTGTTGATGTAGGTAACGCTTGATTCCGTAGTAAAGTAAAGTCAAAAAAGCGAAATTCAAAAATGTAGTGGTGAAAATCGTCGCTATCGCCATCTGCGAATTTGCTTGCGCTTGTTTAATTCGAGAAAGCAATAATTCCTGTTCTGTATTTTCCATTTCACTAATTAGCTGGCGAATCTCATCCATCAGCTGCTTTCCCTTGCCAGACAGGGCTACTTGCTCCGCCGTTTTATACCCCTTTTCTCTCCATAAAATAACTCCTTGATTGAGCTGGTTGAGTCTGGTAGTAATTTTTTGCTCAAGTCGGAGAATCCGACGTTGCTGGTTTAAATTATCCGCAGTTAATTTCTTGAAATTTTTAATATTTTGGTAAATTTGGGAGCGGGCAGCAAAATAAAGTTCTAAATAATCTTCATCTTTTGTAATTAGATAACCGCGCTGTCCAGTTTCAGCTTTGTTTAAATTTGATAGCGTACTTTCGGTTTCAGATAAAACTCCATGCGTATGTGATACCCACTGCTGACTATCGATTAGTTTAATTGTGTTTTGATAAGAAACAATAGTGTTAGCTGCTATAAATGCGAGTGCTACACCAAATCCCGCTGCGAGCTTGTTTGCGATTATCCATTTCATTTATTACCCCGTTGCAAACCTATGGTTCAAAATTACTTTATTTAGAAAGACTAGCTGTAGTTTAACTAGCATCAGCACGTAACAACACTCATTTTACTACTTAGGGACAAAAGTAACGAAGCTGTTATCAGCCGCCACATAATAGCTGAAAAAGCTGCACAGAGCGAGTTTCAGTTAGTCGTTGCTACTACTCGTAAATCAATCTTAGGCGCCTACACAAACTCAAGAACCAACCTCTTCTCGAAATATATCGGTTCGGCGCCCGTACAGAACTTAATAGTACTCGCTCTCGCATGTATAAAACCAGTACCACTACTGAACAATTTTACGCATATGATAATGTAAAGGGAGCAATGCGATTTTGTTAATTATCGGCGCCTATACCAAGCTGTACATCTAAAATAAAAACTCTGCTATGACACATTACCAAAGTAGCAAGTGGATCATCTACTAAAAAACGAGCGCAGGCACCAATTTTTTTGCTGCATTTGTTTTATATCATAAAGTACATATTTTTTAATCATAGGAAGCTAGTAATTATTCTTGACAACGCCAATGATTCTCATTCCAGATAATACTAGATAATAATGTTCTACTCCAGAGGATATTTTTAATGCTTTCAAACTGTTTTCCTAATCTTAGCTGTGATTAAAGGCGCCAATACCAACACCAATAATCCAATAGACAACAAACCGCCATGTTGTAAAGAATAACGGCTGGTGTTATTAGTCTAGGCTGGCAGGGAAGTATAAGTATAACTCTATATATTGCATATTTATACATCTGTATGTAGAACCTTGAATTAAGTACAAACCCTATAACGCAAGCTAGATTTTAGAATCGACCATGAGTCAACAATCCCTACCTACAAATATTTGTACTAGTACAAAGCTAGAAAACTTAAACTCGCTATTGATGCAACAGGCTTGCTTCAGTGCCTTTTTTGACTGTGCTAATGCTGGAATGATGATTTTGGATTGCCAGCTAAGGTACGTTTATATCAATCAGGCTTTGGCAGAAATCAACGGTATAGAAGCTTCCCAGCATCTGGGTAAGCCATTGCATGAGATGATACCCCAAATAGCTCCTATTTTGGAACCACTTCTGAAAGGGATTCTTGATACGGGCAAGCCAGTATTTGACTATAAAATAACAGGCGAGACATCGAAGCAACCTGGTGTTATACGTCACTGGTCAGCTTCTTACTACCCTTTGATAGCAAAAGATGGTGCAATTCTAGGAATTGGCAGCCTCGTCGTTGAAACTACTGAGCGCAAAAAAATGGAGTTGGCACTTACACAAAGCGAAGAGCGCTATCGCTCTTTAGTGACTGCCTCCGCTCAGATAGTTTGGGTAGTGGCTGGTGATGGCCTAGTAGCCGATGACATGCCTGAGTGGAGAGAATACACTGGGCAAAGTTTTGAGGAATTTCAAGGTTGGGGCTGGCTCGATGCCATTCACCCCTCGGACCGTGCCCTGACTGCTAGTGCTTGGAGTAAAGCTATTGAGACCAAAAGTTTATTTCAAGTTGAGCAGCGTCTAAGAAAACACAACGGCGAGTATCGTTATATGCAGGTGCGAGGCGTACCAGTACTAAAAAGTGACGGTAGCATTATAGAGTGGGTTGGAACTCACACAGACATTCACTTGCACAAGCAAGCGGAACAGGCTTTGCGCGAAAATAATAACCTGCTGTACTCGATTTTAGAAAATACACCCGGTTTGGTCTTCGTTAAAGACTGTCAGGGAAGGCATGTTGTGGTCAACTTAAATTTAGCCAACTTTTTTGGCAAGCCAGTAGAGGAGATTATTGGCAAAGATGATACTGAATTGTTTTCCCCAGAGTTCGGGCGGGAACTAATGCTAAAAGACCGCCAAATTATGGCAACAGGTATTAGCCAGACTTGCGAAGAGGAAGTGTCTAATGGTGTATATAATGGCACTTTTCTTACCACAAAAGCTCCTTGGCGTGATGGGCACGGTAACATTCTCGGTCTCATCGCCATTTCGCGAGATATTACCGAGCGCAAACAAATTGAAATCGCTCTTGCCAAGGCTAAGGAAGCAGCAGAAGCAGCAAGTTACGCCAAAAGTGAGTTTCTGGCGAATATGAGCCACGAATTGCGTACTCCCCTCAACGGTATCTTAGGATACGCTCAAATTCTTCAGCGTGCCAAAAACTTGCGACCAGAAGAGCGCTCCAAAATAGATGTTATTTACGAGTGCGGCTCGCATTTATTGACTTTAATCAACGATATTCTGGATTTATCCAAGATTGAAGCCCAAAAAGTTGTCATTACACCGTCTGATTTTCATTTTCCAGCCTTTTTACAAGGGGTCGCGGAAATGTGCCGCGTCCGTGCCCAGCTTAAAGGCATTCAATTTCAGTATCAAATAGCTTCAGAACTGCCCGTAGGGGTTAGTGCTGATGAAAAACGGCTGCGGCAAGTTCTAGTTAATCTGCTCTCTAACGCCATTAAATTTACTGATGCAGGGAACGTGACCTTTACTGTCTGTTACGCCAGTAAGGAGAAAATTCGTTTTGAAGTGCGCGATACAGGCATTGGCATTGCTCCAGAATATCTACAAACTATTTTTCAACCCTTTGAGCAAGCCTCCGAAAGGAAGAGGCAAGATGAGGGCACTGGTTTGGGGCTAGCTATTAGTCAAAAAATTGTCCAACTCATGGGCAGCACGATTCAAGTGCAAAGTGAATTAGAGGTGGGCAGTATTTTTTGGTTTGATCTTCACCTGCCACAAACTTTGGAATGGGTTAAAAGCTTACAAACTGACGATAAGGGTCAAATCATCGGCATTAAAGGTTGCCAGCCGAAGCTGCTGATTATTGATGACAAATGGGAAAATCGCTCGGTAATTGCGAACTTGCTTAGTCCAATCGGCTTTGAGGTGATGGAGGCAGGTGACGGGGAGGAAGGTTTGCACTCGGTTTTAGAATTTCAGCCAGACATTATTATCACTGATTTGTTGATGCCAAAACTGGACGGGTTTGGCTTAATTAAACAGTTACGCAAATCCGAAAAATTTCAAGATTTTAAAAATATGCCAATTATTGTCTCTTCGGCAAGCGTTTTTGAAGCTGACCGCCACCGAAGCTTAGAAGTGGGAGGAAATGATTTTCTGCCCAAACCGATACAAGCTTTTGATTTATTTAAAATTTTGCAACAACATCTAAATTTAATCTGGATTTATGAAGACAAAATAATCCAAAAGCCGCAGCAAAATAATACCGAACTAATTGCTCCACCTGCAACAGAGCTAGAGAAATTCTACAATTTGGTCATGCTTGGCAACTTCAAAGGAATCATGAAACAAGCAGCAGGGCTGGAGGCAATGAATGAAATATATATTCCCTTTGCTAAAAAAATACAGCAACTAGCAAAAGAATTTCAAGACCAAGAAATTTTAGAAGTAATTCAATTCTGCCAATCTAATTCCAAAGAAAATTATCAATAACTATTATAAATATTTTGAATAATTCTTAATTTGAAGGATAAATTTGATGCCGATTAACATTTCGTAAAGAGTGAATAGTAAATTAGGCGCCCCAAAATACATAACTCTTGGGCGCCTCGGAACCATTGATTCACAAAAGCTATTAAGCAGCGATTTCGTCTTGATTTTCATAGCAATGAAATTGCTATCAACTTGATATGCTTTCTACCTATATTGAGGGAAAATTCATCCCCTGGCTTTAAGCCCAATTGTTTTGTATAAGCAGAACCTATTAGCAAGGCGCCGTTAGACTGCTGTCGGTTAACAAATTAATGTCGTGAGCGATTTTGAGTTGATGTAGCAGACATTCCAGCAATAGAAAGTTTTTTTGAGTAAAAATACTAAATATAAAGTTTATATATACTGAACGGGCTAATCCTTGATAAAACTTGTTTTGGGCATTAGAAGCCCAGTGACATTAATTGGTTAAGACGACAAATAATTTGTTAACTGACACTTCTTAACTGCGGTACAATTTACTCAACTACAAATTAAAGTAGAGAAATTAATCAAGCCAGATGAAGACTCCGTGAGAGTATATGTATTGGACGCTGGTCTGTAAAACGAACAATTACTTATGGTTCCGAAAAACCTAGACAAGAACAAGTTATAGTTTTATGATTAAGCTATTAGCTTGATGTTTCGTAAATCGAAGCGCGGGCGAAAACCCTAGGGGTTTCACGAAAAAAGCCAGGACCATGACAACGTAATAGTTTTAGCGTTTTGAATGTTGAGGCTAATGCTAATAAATCTGAATAAGGACGACTGAAATCAAGCCGATTTTGGGTTTCACGAAAACTCTCTATGAAATGCTTATCCTGTAAGGGTTTCAGCGCGCGGGCTTGAAACTTAACGAATCCCGTTATCGGGACTGAAACGGGTTATTTTTGTAGACACTATTTAATCTTCGTGGGGCTTGAAACTTAACGAATCCCGTTATCGGGACTGAAACTCAAGAAAGGACTTAAATGCAGTAAACCTCCTACTCTTGAAACTTAACGAATCCCGTTATCGGGACTGAAACATTTTACTGATATAGAAGACGCTGTACAGGCAAGAAACTTGAAACTTAACGAATCCCGTTATCGGGACTGAAACCTTAAATTGTCGAATTCGATTCAATACAATACATAACTTGAAACTTAACGAATCCCGTTATCGGGACTGAAACATTTCTACCTCAGAATCAATAAAAGAAGTAGAAGAAAGCTTGAAACTTAACGAATCCCGTTATCGGGACTGAAACTGACAAACCCGGTCAGGTTCCAATGTGGCGAGGTTTCTTGAAACTTAACGAATCCCGTTATCGGGACTGAAACATTACATCAACGTTATTTTAATATTTAAATTATGGCTTGAAACTTAACGAATCCCGTTATCGGGACTGAAACCCCCATGCTTCTACTATTTCGGCTTCGAGTAAATCGGCTTGAAACTTAACGAATCCCGTTATCGGGACTGAAACCATATAATCCACAAAAGGCGCCTGGTAAAAAGCTTGAAACTTAACGAATCCCGTTATCGGGACTGAAACATAGAAATAAGCTTTGCACAGGCACAGACACCAGCGACTTGAAACTTAACGAATCCCGTTATCGGGACTGAAACATACACATAATAACCTTTACGATATCGTGCTATAAGCTCTTGAAACTTAACGAATCCCGTTATCGGGACTGAAACCAATATGGTTAGAATTCGACGATGATATGTATTATAACTTGAAACTTAACGAATCCCGTTATCGGGACTGAAACAATCCGTGGCTGACTTGGTAGCGGTTAACCTAGCAGGCGACTTGAAACTTAACGAATCCCGTTATCGGGACTGAAACGAGCTAATGGGGAAACTGGTATTATCCGTCTTGTTACTTGAAACTTAACGAATCCCGTTATCGGGACTGAAACTGTATCCTCAGTGAAAGACTGTTGTAATCCTTGTAGCCTTGAAACTTAACGAATCCCGTTATCGGGACTGAAACGCGCCTTTACGAGTGACACATACGAAGTTTATATTGCGCTTGAAACTTAACGAATCCCGTTATCGGGACTGAAACTTGAATTCCTTCTTTTTTGAACAATTTTAGCAAACTTTTACTTGAAACTTAACGAATCCCGTTATCGGGACTGAAACCTTCAAAGAGTTGATGCGGGGCGATTGGTCAGCATTCACTTGAAACTTAACGAATCCCGTTATCGGGACTGAAACAACTAAGTAATCTTTATGATTAGGTTTTAAATTTCCTTGAAACTTAACGAATCCCGTTATCGGGACTGAAACTTTCTATTGCTTTAGAAATAAACGACCAACAAGCACTTGAAACTTAACGAATCCCGTTATCGGGACTGAAACTTCATAACTATGATACCTTCATAGCCCTCCCACTCTTCTTGAAACTTAACGAATCCCGTTATCGGGACTGAAACACTGCTTGTATACCTCCACTATTCAGACTGTTTACTCTTGAAACTTAACGAATCCCGTTATCGGGACTGAAACAAACCGCTACCGAAAAAGAGCTACAGCTTAACCAGGACTTGAAACTTAACGAATCCCGTTATCGGGACTGAAACGTCATTGCCGTTATGCAACGCTGTTGCATAACGGTTTATCTTGAAACTTAACGAATCCTGTTATCGAGATTGAAACGGTTTCATGTTCGTCAACAAACATGGTATTTTTCATGATTACTACACCGTTGAATTAAGTTGTCCTTTGAGAATTTTGATTTCAGCAACACGTACTTCATTCAAACAATTAGCGTGCTTGATTACACCTTTTCCTCAAAGATTGATAAGTTGTTAGGGGCAATAATGCAGGTAGCGAGTAGAGTATGCCGCGCAGCTTAACAGTACAATCAAATCAGCCTGTTGACGATGCGGCCTCAATTTGGAATGACTTTTGCTAATCAGAAAGTTGGTGCCGCTAATTTGTGACTACCTTCTAATCAGAAGGTGCTTTTATTTGGCTTGTGCCCTTCTGCCACTGCAAAGCCAAGTTATTACAATGTGCGCTCCGGCGCCTCTAAACGACAATTAAAACAAGAAACATTTTTTGCATAAACAAAAGTTAATCGCGTATGGATATGTGTGACATCTAATTACTCGTTTTATAAGTTGAGATTATGAGTTATTCAAACAGGAGAATTATATAAGATTGGAGGCACTCGTAGAGATGATACTTTAAGCGTAGGAAATGGTAATGACGAAATAGACGGACGTTAGAGTGATGACAGGTTATATGCTGGCGACCTTATTGCCGTCTTTACGAATACAGAAATCTACGAGATTTCAAGTAGTCTCTCCAGCGCTACGTATCTTTAATTCGTTACTATCGAGCGCAATACTTCAAATAGTGACACTGTATTTAAGTAGGTGGGCGTTAAAAAACATAACTAGATTGAGAAACATAAATAGCTTAAAAGCCTTATTTTGAATGACTTTACGGCACTTTACATAGACTTATATAGTTCCGTTTAATTGTGCCCACCTACTTGTAGCAGCAAGAACAGGCGCCACTGTAAGCACCTTCTTATCAGAGACTGGCGCGGCTTACTGGCTTACTGTCTTGCCGCACAAACATCAGATTCACCAAAAGCTAAAAACTTCGAGTACAAATTACCCAAGAGAACAGAACTACACCAGATGCCTTCTTATCCGAAGGTGCTTTTTAATATCTACGCACGACTCATTCCGAAAACTCCGCGCAGGAAATAGTGTATGACTAAAACACTAACTCTACCACTGGCGCCTTACACCTTACCCATTGCCGTATTTAATGATGGCAACGGATACGAGTGCGCGCTTTCCGATACCGACGCAACCGAATATTCGATTTAGCGTACACCTTTAGATTCGGGCCTATACTTTGAACCAAATGATATAGAAGACAACAGTTGCCTTTGATTCGGCTGAATGCTAGTTTTGTGTATTACAGCACTTCCGGTAGCTATGAGGTACATCCTAAAAGCTGAAAGCTATGATAGGAGAGGGACAAGGAGATAAAACTATATTGCATAATAGCCGGAAGTGCTGTAAGGCGTTGAGCAGTTGATAATTTTAGAAGAGTATCGCCTAAAAGCCAGTTGCTATCTGGGATGCCGTCAAGCATTTTTACTTTTGACTTTAGTAGCAGGTTTCTATTTGGAAAGATATATTCTGTGTTAGTAGATAAATTTAGAGATAACACTATATAGTATAAAAATCGGCAGTTAATCAACCATTAATAAATCTATATGTTGCACTGTAGACATCTGTAAAAAGCTGGGCATACTTTCATTACTTAAAAAAGATACAAAATTTATAAAAATTAGTTGCTTTTTATTTTTTTAGGCATGAGTAACTTCATCGATTTAGCATTTCCAGTTTATGGTACAGAGTTACACGCAGACCATAATCACTATCTTTTGGCAGGAATTTCTAAAAAATTTCCGATTCTTCATGAACTAAAGGAACTTTCAATTAACACAATAACTGGTATTCCGGATAAACAAGGTAAAATCAAGCTCACTAATAAATCAAAGTTATATTTGCGATTACCAGTCGAAGCAATTGCCCATGTTTATTTACTTGCTGGAGAAAGTTTAGAAATTGGAGAATATACAATTGGGCTAGGTAATCCAGAGCTTCAAACCTTAAAACCTGTAGAGACCCTTAGAGCTAGATTAGTGACAATTAAAGGTTATAAGGAAGCAGAGCAATTTTTGCTTGCAGCAGAACGTCAGCTAAAGTCATTCGATATTCGTGCAAACATTGGCATTATTGCAAATGATAACGGTACACCCAAAAGACTCACACTCAAAATTAAAAAATATACTATTGTCGGCTTTAGCGTCGTTGTATCAAGCTTAAAACCAGATGACTCTATTAAGTTACAAGTACATGGTTTAGGGGGAAAGCGTCGTTTAGGCTGCGGTGTGTTTTTTCCTAATATTACAATATACCAAAGTTTAAAAGGTAAAATCAATGCAGAAACAACTATTGGCTAAAAACCCAAGAGAAGACGGAGAAATATTAACTCTTGAGCAACACTTAACAGATACTAAAAATGTGGGTGTTGCAATATTCAAGGGTAGAATATTATTGAATTGGCGCCGCTTTTTCCGGCTGAAAGATGCTAATAGTTTTTTACTTCATTTGAAAATTGCTGCGCTATTTCACGACATTGGTAAGGCAAATGCTGAGTTTGATGCAGCAGCTCAGAAAAAACTCAAACAGCAAACACTGCGTCATGAGTGGCTAAGTGCTTTAATTTTACATTTACCCAGTGTGCGAACTTGGTTAGCATCTAGTAAATTAGGTTTAGATGTGGAAGTGATTACCGCTGCCGTACTTAGCCACCACTTGAAGGCAAGTTATAAAGATTGGGGTGAACCTCGAACATCCATTAAACAGGTACAACTTTTTTTGCGTCATACTGAAGTAATAAATATTCTGCAACAAATAGCAGGGATTGCAGAACTTGAGGGTTTACCTGATGAATTCCCTGAAGAATGGTCAGAAGAAGATTCTTTGTGGAAACAAGCTTATTCAGATGCAAACAATACAGGGATAGATTTCGGTTGTGATATTTCAGATAACCTCGAACGTCGTTCATTACTGCTAGCAGTAAAAGCTGGGTTAATAGCTGCGGACTGTGTTGCTTCAGCAATGTTTCGTGAAAATAAACCACTTGAAAAGTGGGTGGATGAGACGCTACACGCACCTGCAATCACTTCTGAAGAATTAGAAACTAAAATTCTACAACCTCGTTACGCTCAGATTGCCAAAAAATCTGGGGAAAAGTTTAAGTTAAAACAATTCCAGAAAAAAGCCCAAGAGCAAGGAGATAGGCTTCTCTTGATAAGTGGTTGCGGTAGTGGGAAAACAATTTTTGGTTATAAATGGCATCAAGCTGCGTTAAGTCGTAACGAAGTTGGCCATGTCATATTTCTTTATCCAACTCGTGGTACTGCAACACAAGGGTTTAAAGATTATGTTTCCTGGGCGCCAGAAACCGACGCTAGTTTAGTAACAGGAACAGCTAGCTATGAACTACAGGAAATGCTTAAAAATCCTTCAGACTCATGTGATAGTAAGGATTTTACAACTGATGAACGTTTGTTTGCTTTAGGTTTTTGGGGTAAGCGGTTCTTTTCTGCCACTGTAGACCAATTTCTCTGTTTTTTAACCCACGGTTATAGTGGGATATGTTTACTACCTGTTTTAGCTGACTCGGTAGTGGTGATTGATGAGGTTCACAGTTTTTCTCGCGATATGTTCGATAACCTCATTAGTTTTCTGCGAAATTTTGATATTCCAGTGCTGTGTATGACTGCAACCTTAAGCCAAACACGGCAGGAAGAATTGAAAAACGCTGGGTTGGAAGTATTTCCAACTGCTGCGAATCAGGAGTTGAGAGAAATTGAAGAACATCCTCGGTATGATGTAGAGTTTGTTGATTTTGAGACTGCTTATGAATATACAAAATCAGCTTACCGAGATAACAAATCTCGTGTCCTTTGGGTTGTAAATACTGTTGATAGGTGTCGCCTAATCGCTGGAAGGCGCGAAGATGGTACAGGGTTAGAATTTGACTTAAATATTGATGTTCTAACTTATCACAGCCGATTTAAGCTGAAAGATAGACAAGAACGTCACCAAGAAACTATTGCCGCCTTTGCTTACGAAATCGGAGAACCAAAACCAGCGCTTGCTTTGACAACACAAGTATCTGAAATGTCCTTGGATTTAGATGCAGATGTTCTGATTACTGAACTGGCGCCAATTTCCTCACTTGTGCAGCGATTTGGACGCTCTAACCGCCATCTTTCTCGCGGTAATAAATTTCGCTCCAAAATATTAGTTTATGAGCCACCTAATATTAAGCCTTATTCTGAAAATGAAATTGTGGCAGCAAAAAAGTTTGTTGAATATATACAAGGAGAAAACATTAGTCAAGCCCAACTAGCTTTGGCATTAGAGAATTACTGTCCCGGAGAAAGGTATGCTGACGGTAGTTGTTATTTTTTAGAAGGTGGTTATTGGGCTACTACTTACACATTTAGAGATACAGATGATTACTCGGTGGACGCAATTCTTAGCAGTGATTTGGAAGCAGTCGCAAAACTAATCGAACAGAAAAAGCCCTACAACGGTTATGTATTAACGATACCTCAGCGTTTAGCTCATTGGCAATGGGAAGGTCGTCCAGAAAAACTACCACGTTATTTAGCTATTGCAGATGCAAATTTATATTGTCCAAGAAGAGGGTTTGGAGAATGGAAGAAGAGTTAGAAATAAATTATCAATTGGCAGAATTACCATCTGCTCAACATCGTGCAGGGTTAGCAGGTTTGGTTTTAATGGTGCAGTATTTACGCGATACCCAACCTTGGTTTAAAGAGTGTGAAGGGGTAATTTTAGAATTAAATAATCTAAATGAATTTGGCGTAAATATCAAGCTAAATTTACAAGGATTGCAGGCACTTTTTGACTTAACTTATAAAGCATTTACAGAAGAACGTTCAACGGAGACGAAAATAAAAAAATATCACCGTGTAGAGGAAGTAAAAGTACCAGATAAAAAGGATAAAACTAAAACTAAGCGAGTTCTACGATACTTTTATACCGTAACAGTTCCCCAAGGAGCATTTCTTTCTAACTGGGATAAATCGAATGATAATTCTCAACGCGGATTGTGGATAAAGCTTTGGCGAGATATGCTTTGGAATATAGTTCGGGGAGTGCCTGCAACTCGTAACTCTTTCAATCATCGTATTAATGGTGCTTCTTACTCAAAAGATACACGAGATATTTGGGAGGAATTACAACATCCAGACAAGATTACTGGACAGTCAGGTAATTATTTCCTGGGTGCAATGGCTGTAAATGCAGAAAATATACCCACTAAAGATAAAGCACGTTATCAGTTTCTATTGCATTTTTGGGTATTTGCTGCACAGGTTTATTGTCCTGCTGTTTTAGATAAAGATGGTAAACGTAAATTAGCTGGTTATGCTTTGGCAATCCCTGATGTAGCGAAATTGAAGAATTTTTGCCGGGTATTTCCCCAAGTATTAAAAGAGCGGGATGTAAAGAAGTGGGGCTATTTACCTCGTGAAGCAGTGATTGATTTACCCGAAGAAGGTGCGCTTGACCTATTGCTATTATTACGTGAGCGCATTGAACATGAAACAGGCGACCAACAATTGCAGCGGATGATTTTAGGTATTGAACTTATCCATGCAGAAAAAATCGGTAATAATATTAAAATCCGCTCAATTAACACAGTTGAGCCAGTTAAAGAACAAGTTGATAAATATAAAAGAATTAAAAAATCATACTGGTGTCCGTGGTTTCGCAAGCAGCTATTAGTTAATGTTCTACGGAAACAACCAGATGGAGAAGAACTTAGCAATTTTCTAGAAATTAAACCTTGGACTGATTTTGACGCAGTTCTGAGCCGCATTCCTCGAACTTGGCTGCAAGACTCTACTTTTAGCCATGATGCTCGTAATTTATTTGAACAGGAAATTGGAATTAAAATGAAAAAACGGATTCGCGACTATGCTCAAATAATTTATCATGTTTGTCAGGGTTATGTTATAGGTAAACTTAAAAGTAAATATAAAATTAAATGGGATAAAGATAAAAAAGCTTACTTGCAAGATGGGAAATATATTGTTCAAAAAGAAGCTGATGAGAAGAAATATAAAATAGCTAATGAAGCTTTTCTTGCAGTTCGCTCTCGAACAGAAGGTAAAGCCTTTATTGATTATTTTGTCTCGACTTTTTACCCTTTTGTAAAACAGGATGAATTTGTCAATTTTACGGAGATATTATTTAACCAAACCGATGATGTTCGCGCAGTGACACTCTTAGCCCTTTCAAGCCAATTCCCATTCGCGAAAAAGGAAGATAATCAACCTGATGAAGTTGATGCAGCTTAATGATTGTTTTATCTTAGATTGCCATTAGGTGTGTTAAATATTACTGAATAAATCAATGAAAAATATTAATTTATTTGCCACAGTTCTAACTTATCCTGCTCCTTCTAGCAATTATCGTGGGGAATCTGAAGAAAATCGCACAGTTTTGCAGAAAATTTTTCAAAATGGTCAAAAATATGCTGTTGTCAGTCCAGAATCTATGCGTAATGCTTTACGAGAAACATTGATTTTTATGGGACTACCTCATAACCGCTCTAGAGTTTATGATGCAGACCAATTAGCTGTAGAATTTAAAGAATTTCCCAACGCTAGTAAATATGCAGATGATTTTCTGTTCGGTTTCTTCGTCGCTAAGACCGAAGATATAAAGAAAAACAAACCTTTACCACCGAAGCGTGATAGTATTTTTCGTTGTAATATGGCAGTGGCATTAAGTCCATATAAATATGATGCGGTATTTTATCAATCTCCACTAAACCAGGAAACTAAAAACAACGAAAAAACTTTTTGGAGTAATGCCAGTACTTCCGCATTATTGCACCGAGAAGTTACTCATACAGCATTCCAGTATCCTTTTGCCCTATCACAGCGCGATTGTTTAGAGCATCCCGAATGGGTAAAAGCATTACTCCAAGCCATTGCCCAACTAAATAAAGTAGCCGGTGGTCATGCTCGTGCTTATTATGAATTCGCACCGCGTTCGGTAGTCGCAAGACTTACGCCTAAATTAGTAGCTGGTTATAATACCTATGATTTTGATGACATGGGAGGCTTTTCCGAATTGAACCGTTTGGGCAAAGCTGAAGATAAAAATTGTGATTTACCTGCCAAAGAATTCTGGATAGGTGGCGAAATTGTACGCAATATGGAAAATGACGAATTAACTAGATTAAAAGAAGCAGGAGCGCATTTATACACTAATTCCGAAAAATTATTTGATGCTCTTACAACAGAGTTTTTACCAAGCAATAAATGATGACAAATCCTAAAAATAAAAACTTGGTTGAGCAATTTTTTCACCTTAAAGCTCCATTTGCGTCGTTTAGACCTTTTCAATCTGGCGCCTCTCGCTCAAGTACACCCGTACCTTCTCCATCTACTGTATACGGATTATTACTTAATATTGCTGGAATCGAACAGCGAACAGAGTTAACAAATCCAGTGACATTGGTAAGAAGTGATTTACCTGAAATTGAGATTGCCATAGCTCAAGTTTCTCAGCCAGAAATAGCTACATTAGCACAGCAGTTACATCAATATCTCGTTGGTGAATCTGGTAAAGAACTTGCAGAAAAAACCTACGGCTCTAAATATTGGATAGCGCCAGTCAAACGACAAGTTTTAGTTGGCTTAAATTTAGTTATTGGTATGCGAGCCGAAAAATGGTTGTGTGATTGTATTCTTCAAGGACTCAATGGTGAATTAGACGAATCCCGGTATGGGCTACCATTTGCTGGGGACAATAACTTTTTATTTGATTCAATTGAACCTATTGATAGTCTTCCTATGGCGCGTTGGTATTCTCCATTACAACAAGGAAACCGTTGGGCTGAACGTGGATATTGTAGATTAACTGTTTGGATTAACCGAGTAGATAATAGCAAAACCCAAGTGGAAGTGTTTACACCGAGTTCATTTTGCTTACGTCCTCCTAATAGTTCTTGGATACAATTGCCTAAAAGTGGCATTGGTTCAAGTTAATTTCTTTGAAATTATCCATATGCCGAAATTGCAAGCATCTCTGGGTGTAATACCAAATATTGCTACTTTTTGCCCAAAAGGCTTGTAGTAAAGGAGTTTAGAATAGTTTTCAAAGCATTATAGGTGCTTGAAAATCCTGAAAGCATTACTAGTAAACAGTTGTAGAAGTAAAATTTTCCTACTTACTCACACAACCAACCAACCGCTATAATGCTATTTTGCGTTAGGTACTTGTAAAATTGTTCAGGAGGCTTTATAGCGTAACGCTTTCAGGAGGCGCAGGCAGTGCTGTATCCTCAGATGCCGTAAGGCGTTGGCTTATGTTGGTTGGAATTGGCGCCCGCATGAGTATGGCAGTGCTGTATCCTCAGATGCCGTAAGGCGTTGAGCACAAACACTTCCTCGAAAATAATCCCCACATCCGTAATGTGCTGTATCCTCAGATGTCGTAGGGCGTTGAACACCTAACCAATGTTCGTTGTCGAACATTGAAACCGAAAATGCTGCTGTAACCTCAGATGTCGTAAGGCATTGGGCACCCAGCCCTTGATGGCGCGAACACTAGTACCAAATTTTTTACCTAAAATACGTATTCGATTAACCTCCTAATAACAAGACTTGCGGCATATCCTTCAAAAAAATGAACAATTTTATTGGTGCCATGTTGACCGTTTTAGATATGCAAAGTAATCAAGTTGGGTGGTTAACTAAAAAACCGAATTTGATGGTAACGCAAGAATGGGGGTTTCAGGCGCCGAACTCATAGTACTCTAGTTCGCGCCATCAAGGGCTGGCATTGGGCACCTAACCAATGTTCGACATCGAACATGGATATTTGAGTGCTGTATCCTCAGATGTCGTAGGGTATTGAGCACCTAACCAATGTTCGACATCGAACATGGATATTTTAGTGCTGTATCCTCAGATGTCGTAGGGCGTTGAGTACCTAACCAATGTTCGAGGTCGAACATGGATATTTGAGTGCTGTATCCTCAGATGTCGTAGGGCGTTGAGCACGTTAGTAATGTTCGACTCGAACATGGATATTTGAGTGCTGTAACCTCAGATGTCGTAGGGCGTTGAGTACCTAACCAATGTTCGAGGTCGAACATGATATTTGAGTGCTGTAACCTAAGATGTCGTAAAGCGTTGAACATTCGCAAGGCGTTGAGCACAGGGTTTTCTGGCGCTTATTTCAGGGTTAATTTTAGAAGCAGTCTCGACTAAAGCCGCACCGTTCAACAACTTACCTTCTGATACGAAGGTAAAGGCAAGCAGTAAAAGGAAATTAGTTAACAAAGAAATGTAAGTGGCGCCTGTCGTATTTAGTTACAATATTATTTACCTTAAATAACTAATTACTCCTGGTTCGCTGATTTTTTTTGGAGTTTGAGAAATTGCCTAAAAACTTAGAATCTAGATTTCACAATGGTTTGAGCGATTTACCTAAATTACCTTAAAATACCATCCCGCTTTAAAAACTCTGTTTTTATGCAATGGCGCCAATTCTGGAGCAAGAGTGCATTTGAACCATAAGCTAGAACCCTTATTAAATCGTTCAGCTTTTTCCGTTCCTCAATTTAAAATGGGCGAACCGGGAGTAATTAGCTATTCTTTGCTGGATAAGGATTTTGTTTTACTAATTAATGTAACTTAGACCTTATCTGTATCGGCGCCAGTGCCAGAAGTTCAAGTAAACGAACCAACTGCACCGCAAGAACCGGAATACATTGACCCCATAATTGTACTGTTTTAACAGGCACCGATTAAAATTGCTGAAATATATATATGGCAATGCTTTCAGGATTTCCAATAACCTCATCAACATGTAACAAGCTTCAAACCTTGATGAGGTAAGTGTTTACACCATAATTTCTAATTCTCCTTCAAAACACCCTATGGTTCGCGGCATTGTCAGGTGAATTCTGCTGCTATCCATAAACCGCGCTAGCAGTGACCAACTAGTTCAGATTTATGACCCCCATGCTGATAATCAGATTGATATTGTGGCGGAAATAACCGACCGCATACAAAACATTTTTGGTGTAGGTCAAGGTGGTCAGGCTTCTTGCAATACTTGTACAAATATTTTTACATTTTTTAACCTTATTTCTTATATTTTTAGCATACTAGTTACTGAAGAATCGGCTTTTTTTTATTTGATAACGACTTACGACAGGTGAGCAAGGTTAGAAAAAGCAGATGCCGATTGGACTAAACGTTTAGTTCAATCGAAACAGGCTTCCCGTCGCGAACAAGTATTTTGCTAATTAAAGTCCGGTATATTGGGATTTTCTGTTCATCTGTCAGAAATTGCCAGTATTCAGCATCGCCGAAAGTATCGCACAGGATTTGATGTTTGTATCCGTCAAGCGCGTTTGAATTCTTGTCCTGACCAAGCAATACGCGCAATTGACTATTGAGTTGAGCAATGGTGTTTTTAATAATTGGATTATTACTGTTTATTGCTTCGAGGTTGCTGATTTCTTTGCGTAAATCGCGGATGTTTTCGGGTTCAATTGGTTCATCTTCAAAGAGCGCATAGCTAGCAACTTCGCCCGCTCTTTGTGCTAAAGCTTCGACTACAGCCTGCTCAATGGGTGCAACAGGCGCCATTTTTTGCTGGCTACAACTGCGAGTACTCCAATTCTTACATTGATAGTATTTATTTATTTTGCTGATAGTGCCGTCCTTCCTGCGAGTAGTTGAGCCAGAACCTTTGTAACACGCACTGTTGCACTCAGCACAAAAGACTAAGCCAGAGAGGGGGTGCGTCTGGCGTGTTGAGCCAAACCCGCGCGTATTTTTGTTCCAGTCAAGTATCTGCTTAATCTCCGTATACTCGGCTTCGGTAATGATAGTTTCGCTAGGGTGGGTGTTATAAATTATGTGCTCATTTCCGTATTCGCCTTTTGCGGAACGGTAGCGGGTGTGTCCGCGTAGTACAGGGGAGTTGAGCCAATCGCGAAGCCCGGACACGGAGAATCGAAACATATCACGCGCGATACGCCCACCCCATTCGCTGCTATGAGACTTTACCCAAATGCCATATTTCTGGTTAATCCCCTGTAGACATTTTCTGATACTTCGTTGTTCAAGAAATGTTGATTTAATATCAATTGCTATTTCGTAGCGCGTTAACGAAGTTTGTCCGCAGGACGATAATTCAGATTTTTGGTGCAGCAAACACAAGAACGGGCGCCTGTCTTTCTCAAACTTCTCCCCTACTTTTATTAAGCCAAATGGCGCCTTGGTTGCTATGCCCTTATTCCGTAAATGTTCCCAACCGTGACGTATCGATTCACTTTTTTGGTCACTGTGGTGTTGAGCAAGTATAGCGATAATACCCGCTTGCATTTTACCCGCCGCTGTTGTTAAGTCGATTGGTTCATCCAACGCCATAAGCTCAACTTCACTTTTGATAAAATCTTCGACCAAAGTGAACCACTGCTTACCACGTCGGGATAGTCGGTCAACGCGCGTTACTATTACTTTGCTTACTCGCTTTGCCCTAATATCCTCAAGCAAGCGCTCTAATTCTTGCCTGTGAGTACCTTTGTACCCAGACTCAATATCTATATATATTTCTTCGGCGCCTGCATGTTTCAGACGTTCGATTTGCTGCTCTAATGCATTTGTATCGGCTTGATGCTTTGAGCTAACCCTTGCGTACCCTACAATCATTATTTTTTCGCGACATCTATAACGTACTCTGGATTGTACAGCATTCTTTAGAAGATAACCCATAACGACCACCAATTATTTTAGGATAATTAGAACCAGACCAAGCTTCGTGAATAGCGGTGACTACATCTAGATAAAGTGGTTCTCCAGCACTTCCAGGTTCTTTGGTACGGTCGAGAACAGCTATTGATTTTACGGTACTGGGCAATACGTCTATAAATTTTTGGACATCGAAGGGACGATATAATCGCACTTTCACGACACCGACTTTTTCACCGTGTGCGTTCAAATAATCTACTGTTTCGTGTACTGTTTCACATCCCGACCCCATAATAACGATAACTTTCTCAGCATCACTGGCGCCGTAATATTCATATATCTTGTAATATCTACCTGTACGCTTTCCAAAATCATCCATGACTTGTTGAACAATATCTGGACAAGCTTGATAATAAAGATTGGCGCCTTCTCTAGATTGAAAATATACATCGGGGTTTTGGGCTGTACCACGTAACACAGGACGGTCAGGAGTTAAAGCGCGCGCACGGTGTGCCAAAATTAAATCTTCATCTATTACACTTTTTAAATCTTCATCTTGTAATAACTCTACCTTCTGCACTTCGTGAGAAGTACGGAAACCATCGAAGAAATGCATAAAACTAACTCGTGCTTTGAGGGTAGCAGCTTGAGCTATTAAAGCAAAATCATGTGCTTCTTGTACTGAAGCAGAACACAACATCACAAACCCAGTTGCGCGCGCTGCCATTACATCACTATGGTCGCCAAATATTGATAATGCATGAGTAGCAAGCGCACGTGCAGCAACGTGAACAACAATACTTGTAAGTTCACCAGCAATTTTATATAAGTTGGGAATCATTAACAACAACCCTTGTGATGAGGTGAAAGTTGTTGTTAGTGATCCAGCTTGTAAGGCGCCATGTGCAGCAGCAACGGCGCCACCTTCACTTTGCATTTCAATAACACTAGGAACAGTACCCCATAAATTTGGAAGGGAGACAGCAGACCAAGCATCTGCCCATTCTCCAATAGCTGAGAATAGTGTTCAACGTGAGGTTATCTATGATAATATTCCTTGATATCACCTAGGGGAATATTTATGGTAGTCGTTGGGTACGCGAGACTAAGCTCTACCGACCAAGCCGCTGAAACTGGACTTGAGCAGCAAATTGATAGACTAAAACGCGCTGGGGCTGAACATATATATATTGACATTAAAAGCGGCAGAAGTACTGATAGACCGCAGTTTCAGGAATTGATGAGTTTAGTTCAGCAAAATAGAATCAGCGAACTTCTCATAACAAGAATCGACAGGCTATCTCGCTCTATGCCCGATTTTTTTAAGACTGTCCAAACATTGAAAAAACATAACGTTAATTTACGAGTCCTTGAATCTAGTATAGATTTCTCAACAGCAGTCGGTAGGCTAAATATAGCCACACTCGCAATATACGCGCAATTTGAGTCGGAATTGTTAAGCGATAGAGTGCGCCACGGTAACGCCTATATACGCTCTCAAAAGAAGAGTTTTAAACCAATCTTTGGGTATACCAGAACACGCGAAGGTATTTTAATCCCAGATGAAACAATAAATCAAAAAACAGGGTTATCTAACAGTGAAGTCGCCAAACAAATCATTAAATTGCTCTGTGAACAACCATTAAGAAGTTGCTGCCGAATTATCTATGAAGTTTACGATATAAAAATTTCAATAAGTGGATTAAAAAAATGGCTCATGAATCCGTCGCTGCGAGGGCATACTCATTATTATTATTTTCAGGACAAGCAAATTTATTATAAAGATAAGGAAAATATTGACCCGATACTACATTACAACACTCATACACCGTTGATGAGCGAAGAGGAATTCGAGAGAATTAATCAAAATTTAAGCACTAACAGAACTTTTCGCGGTCGTAGTCCAAACAAAGGAAAATACCCATTGGCAGGCTTGGGGAAATGCGCTCTTTGTGGCGGTGGACTAGTTCGAGAGATTGGTAAATCGAAAAAACGTACTGAGTTCCTTCGCTGCGGAAAACACGCTAAGGGCGACCACTTTTGTCCTAACAAAAAATATATTCATTTGAGAAAAGTCATTGAAAATGTCATTGAAAAAATCATTGAACACTCCCAACAACTTATCACTATGGCTAGTGACGCAACAAACCAAGAGCAAAGCACTGAATCACCCGAAATCTTAGAGCTACGCACCCAGTTATCAAATTTGCGCGGCATGAACTCTCGAAATCCGGCAATTTTAAACGCAATAACTGACCTAGAAACCCAGCTTCACAACGCCCTTGCAAGAGCTAAGATGCAGCCTCAAAATAAAGACGATGATTACCTAGAACTTGTTCACAAGGTCGGTTACGCGGCTTTCTGGGAATCTCTAGATGATGATTTTACACAAGAGGTGTTTAAGGAATTAGTCTCTAAATTTACCACCGATGAATCCGGTAATATTACCGTTGAATTAAAATTCTGAGGCATCTCCCAATCACGCAACCTCTGTAAAAAATCTGTGAAAATTTCTTTGCGAGTTCTCATAATACTATGAAGCGATTTTATCAATAATCTTATCATAAAATAAACCGCTGAATTGTTACCCATGTTGCTATTCGGCAGTTTTTTTTCATAGGTATTTATCCAATGATTCGAGTTTTGCAAAAGTGGTAACGCATCACCTCTGCTAAAACCCCTTTGTTCCTACCTTTATTATTTTATTGGAGAATTTTCTCATAGCTCCCCATTAATTCTTACAATAATATAGTGAGCTATGAGTAAACTCTAATCTATATACAGCAAGGTTTTCAGCGATTTTTATAAATTGAAAACACACTACTTATAAACTGAATCACAACAAGTTTTTTCATTTACCCATAGCGTATTTTTTAGCACGGGGACACAAGACACAAAAAATTTTCTTAGCGTGATTCATCAAAATATCCTCGTAATAGTTCAGCGACCTATTTGAGTAACTTATTGAGTAAAAATATCGTAAAAAATATGACAGCAGACACTCATCTCTGCAAACGTATACGTAGTAAATTTTTCATCGACCGAGCCTTAGAAAAAACTAAGTTGCGGTCGCTGAAAACTATCTTTTCATGGTATTTGATACCTCTGAAACTCCCTCTATATAATAGCAAGAGATATAATTGCGTTTATTTCTCAGTTGCACGTCTGCGTTTTTTATGGAATAATATAATTGTAGGGCAGAGACAAAAAATGTTAAAAAAGAAACGAGATTACAGTAAATACGCAAAGGATAAAATTTCGGTAAGAATACCACCGAAATGGAATCTAAAGGAGATTCAAAGAGATTTAGGGCTAGGCACAACGGATTTAACATTACATGCAATAGCCGAATATTTAACCCGCCGGGGATATTCAATAGATTAATCAACGAATAAAGCTACGAACCAAAACATAACCTACCCCGATGAGTAGAAGACATAAAATCTTTTCCCGGTAACTTTCCCCACGGTGCATAACCGCTGGGATAGGCTCTAACAAAGCCCAGGTACTAACGCTGGTATCTGCTGTAGGTGATTGAATCACTGAATAGAAGCGACGGCTAAGATTTAAAGCACTCTCAAAGCAAAAAACACCCGGACGCCAATCCAAAGTGTTTTTTAGGAAATCTAATAATAAAACCAAGGAACAATCCGAATGACTAACGACCAATTAACCAACGACTATTCCATCGCTAATAAAACCAATACAAATATCATGCCATACAATACACAAAACGTCAACGACCAAAACAACCCTGCTGATACTATTTTACCGTGTTTTCACACAGAAAAACAAGATTTGGTAGTAGCCCCAGAGGTAAAACTCATCGGACGTGAACCTCTCAAATTACAGTTTGAGATTACACAACCAAAAATCGGTGGTAAGTTCTACATCACTCACGATAAATACAACCACTATGAATGTATCAACCAAGGTGATGGTAATTTTTCTGCCACTCAGTTAATCCCCGACAAAGAGATTAATGATAAAGGAGAAATCGTAACAGTAAAAGAAAATGGTCACAACATCAATAAGCGCGGTCGTACCGATGTAGGCTTAGACAGAATAGCAGTAACAAAAGGTTCGTGGCATATTGCACCTGGGATTCAAGACGGTGGACTCGCTAATGAATATAACCAAGGTTCTTACTGTGTGTTCGCTGAAGCTGATGAAATCTCTATTGAAGAACAATGGCAAGTTAACACAGAATTTGCTCGACGAACAGGTATTGTCCCTACTTTGGGTGTTCACAGCGGTGGTAAGTCTATACACTTCTTCTACAGATTTACTCGAAAGGTTGACACAGAAACATATGTACGGATATTAAAGAAGCTTGTTATCGTTTTTAACAGTGATGTAACAATCACAAAAGCTTGCCAACAAATGCGCCTCGCTGGTACTTACCGACTAGACAAAGATACATACCAAGAGGTTCAGTTTTCACGTCCAGAAGCAATTTACGAACCAGACTGGTTTGAGGCACAGTTAGACTCAGTGCTAAATATCCCCGATAACTTCGATGAAAGATGGAAGCTATACCGCGCACGTCGTGTTGCAAAGCTAGATAAAACCGAAGTACAAAAAGCATTATATGCTCCTTGGGACGAACTCAAGCCAAAGCAACGAGAAGTTAGAGCTTATTCCTCGGAAGATATCGATGAAGCTACAGAGATTACATTACGAGAAACTGGTTCAGCGGCGGCGCCACTGGAATTATTTTTAGGTAACGACGCTAAGAAGCTTTTGTTTTCCGGCGTAGAAAAAGGAACAGCAGGACGTGAACCAACGGCACTGCGACTCGCTACAATATTGGCTTCACATGCTAAAAATCTCGATGCTTTTGGTATCCCCTACGATGGTGACGTTGAAAGTTTAATAGAAGATTTCAGCGAACGATGCAGTGAACCAATCGGTGATTTCTTTGTTACTCGTGCCGCTGAAAAAGCATGGCAAAACGCGGAGCCTGCACCCACTGGTAAAGATTATTACTTAGGTATTTATCAGCGATGGGCGTTAAAGAATCTTAAAGAAGAAAAAGCGCAGCAACCCGATGGCTTCTCTAAGAAACAAGTTAACGACAAAATCAAGAATGTTGAGAAAGCGTTAAAAACTATAAATGCCAACAAAGAAGAACAACATTACAAGAATCTAATCGCGTTCGAGCCTGTTGGAAAGCACTATGTAAGTCACACTCGGTTTTTATCCGATGACGTGTTAGATAAAATTCCAGACAAAGGTTTGGTTTTCGTTAAAGCTCCAATGAACAATGGTAAGAGTAATTTAATTCGACGAATACTCAAAAAACACCCCGATAGAGCAGTTCTCAGTCTAATTCCAAATACTTCCACTGCAAAATCCCAAGCTTTCGACTGGCAATTAACGCTAAGAGATACCAAGAACAACATCTTAACTGATGGACAAGGTAATCCTGTTAAAAGAGACGGTGAAAATGTTGTTATCAAATTAGACGCGGACAATATCGCTGATGCTCTCAAAGAAGCTCAACGGTTAGCTATATGCTACGATTCACTGCATTATATCGCTGGCAAGAAAACAAAAGGCTTAATCCTTGTTTTAGACGAAGTTGTAAGCGGTCTAAAACACCTTATGGAATCATCCACATTGGTTAAAAACGGTGGACGGGAATCAGCGATAAACTGCTTAAAGGAATTGTGCAAAAATAGCGTTACCGACGGTATGCTTGTTATCGCCCTTGACGCGCACTTAATGAAACCAATGGTTGATTTTATGCAGGCTATATGCCCCGGTCAAGACATTGTAAGCATTACTTCAAGTCGCAAACCAAAAGCGTGGAACTTTTACCAATATCGTGGTTCTCGCTCCGAGGGATACATTGATGACAAACTTATTCAGTTAATCAGTGAAGGAAAAAACGTTTGGGTTGTGACAGATAATCAGTTAAAAGGGGAAACGTTGGAGCGAGTAATAAAGTCTAAGTTTGCTAGTATTCCTTTATTGCGCTGCGACTCTCATACCAAAGATTTAGAATCTCAATCGAGAGCGTTGCAAGATATCAATAGTGAGTTACGACGAATTAAACCACAGGTTGTTATCGCATCTCCGACAATTTCTCAAGGAATCAGCGTTAAATTAACCAAAGAATTGGTTGCATTACCTACCGATGCTTCAACCGAGAAAGAAACCGCTGATAACTGGGAGAATCTAACCCCTTGGTTCGACATTGTAATCGGGTACAATTACCACTTAAGCGCTGATAAATTCGCTCAAATGCTAGGTCGTATCCGTCACGCTGTCGATAGAGTCGTCTTTGTTAATCAGTCGAGAAAAATTAAAGGCTGCGAATCAAGTTTTGGTGATGAGCAAGAAAAACACTTAGATAGCCAAGCTTCTTTTGGTGATTATCTCTTTGCTAAAGCGCGTGAGCTTGCACCACAAGATACACACTTTGCTAATCTACAACAATACATGTCCCAAGTATTTAATAATATCAAAGTTGGTGAATACCCCGAAATAACTTTATTGTCTCAAATACGAGCAATCGACGCTCACATGCAAAAGAATGCTGATGTTGCTTTACTCGACTTTTTATCAGAGATTGGTCATAACTGCAAGGGATTTAACCTATACACTAAAGACGGAGTAGAAATCAACGAACTAGTGTTTGATGGAGAAAAAATTGAACCAAAAGCCATTGAATTGTGCGACGGCGACAACGAGTCTTTTGCTGAAATAATCAAAGAACAGAAGAAAGAAATTCGCCAAGAAAGAGCAGAAATAATAGTCAATACTAACACTTACGGGTTAGATTTCGACGAACTATTAAACAATCAAGGACGCGGCGAAGACAAGTCACCACAACTTGCACGGATGGTTTTCGAGAAAAAATATCCTGGGTTATTAAGCTCTTGGGAGAAAGACTTTGGTTTTACTGAAATTGAAGAAGACGAACCAAAAAGAGTTTCAGGTACGATAACTCAACTAGGTATAGATGAAGTTGATTTTTACCGAGAAGAAGTCATTGAATCAAACTACGCTAATTTAACAGCGATACGTCGCTGGGTTGAGTTTCAAAATCTCGATGCCCATATCGTAAAAGAAGCGAAGAAATTTGCAAAGCAAGCAAAAGAGTTTAAAAACAGTAAGAGCTTTGCATTGCACGATTCAATGGACGAACAAACTTCTAATGTCCATCTACTACACAAAGAAATACTAAAAACATTCGATGTGTTTACCGCTGGTACTCTCTATCACTGTAACCACGAAATTGTCAAAGAGTTTATGGCAGTGTGGAAGGCTAATAAAAAGAAAATCGAGGAATTGACTAAAATCAGTTACAATGCCGACTTCACTAAATCAATCACTTCGATTAATAAACTGCTTGCTTACTACGGTAAAAAACTGGTTCATGTCGAAGGGCAAGACAAAACTGAATATCCCAATGGTAGAAAAGGCAAGAAAGTAGTAACCCGTTATTACACTCTCACCGATATTATGTTCACTGGTGCAATCCGCGATGCAATCGAAGAGTCTGTTTCATCGAGATACACCCCGATTCAAGCAAATGATGATATTGTCGAAACAACACTCCCAGAGAATGCAATAATTCCTGGCTGGGGAAAAAGTAATCAAATAAACATTGTCTCCGACTTCCTGCGATTACAACGGATAAAGGAGACAAAGGCACCAATCGCCGACAAGATTCACTGTAAGTACCAACGTTTAACCAATGTAGTGTTGCTTTACAGAAAATCCAGAAGAAGCACAAAGGTATCTAAGGTAGATATAAAAATCAAGCCCTAGTAAATGTATCAGTGGAAGGACAAAACTCTTCCATTGATAAGTTTCGCTGATAAGCAATAATACTCACTGCTGGGTTGACTGTTCTACAAAAATACTAGAAAAAACGTTGATTTTAAAATCGTCGAAACCCTTGCTGTGTAAGGTCGGAGGCGTAGAACAGTGAATCCCCAATAGTCTATATATAATAAGCAGTCACTGTTCTACACTTTGTTGATTCTCCTACATTACATAAACTAATGATTGGTTATTTACTGGGTGGGCACCAAAAATAAAGCGCGCCGTCTCGTATCGAAAACAAGTATCAGCGAATAACACAATAATAGACTTTCCGACGACAGAGCATTGGAAACTTAATCCGGTTTTCTGTTCGGATGCTACTAGATAGCCTACTCTGTCAAGGTTTAATAAATTGCTACATTAGAGTCAAAAAGCTGTGGTTGGTAACAAGAAATCAAGCCTTTTGGGGTCATCTTGCAGGAAATTACTCGTATCTCGGCTCAATCTCTAGTTCTTATTTTTTGTCTAGTTTAAGGGTAAAAAGATATTAAACAGTCTCATAGAAGTGGACAATTTCAACAATTTAGTTGGTCTCGAAACTGATAATCGAGCGCAAAAAGTCTATGACAAAGCGGCTTTCAGTTACTTCGCATATGAGTTTAAGTAGGGGCGTGCCGAGAATGGGCTGCGCTTCTTGATCCAAAATCACCGCTTCAATGGGGAGGGCTTTTTCATTGATTAAGATGCCCATTAGGTATAAATTGGCAAACCACAGCAGTTAACAGGAGCTATTTTAAGTATATTTTTGTATTTTTACCGGAATTTTTGTATTTTTACCGGAATGCTGCATAATTTAAGTGTATCTGAATATCAATATTACCTTATTAATCTGTAAAGTTATGCCAGCAGACTATTCCGGTCGAAATCTGCGCGGTCACTCATTCAAAGGTCAAGACCTTAAGGGTGCTAATTTTAGCTATGCAGATATCCGAAGCGCAAATTTTACAGGTGCTAATCTGAGAAACGCAAACTTTAGTCATGCTACTGCTGGACTGCAAAGGCGTTGGGCTATTTTTTTAGTCTGTCTTTCTTGGGTGCTATCTGGAATTTCAGGATTTTTTTCAGCTATCACTGGAGTGTTGATAGCTTCTGAGACTTCAAGTTTAGAAGATAAAATTACAAGCTGGATTGCCTTAATAATAGTAATTGTTTTATTTATAATTATCCTTCGCCAAGGATTAAACCCAACCTTAGCCGTCGCCGTCGCCGGAGTCTTAGCCGTCGCCTTCGCTGGAGCCATCGCTCTCGCCTTCGTTGGAACCATCAGGTATACCATTGCCCTCGTTGGAGCCGAAGCCTTCTCTGTCGCCGCAGGTGCCGCCGTCGCCATCGCCGGAGCCGTCGCCGGAGCCGTCGCCCTCGCTGGAGCCTTCGCTTTCGTCGGAGCCGGAGCTTTAGCCGGAGCCATCGCTTTCGCCTTCACCGGAGCCTTCACCGGAGGCAGAGCCGTCGCCGGAGCTTTAGCCGTCGCCGGAGCCGGAGTTTTACTTAGTGCTTACATTGCCTGGAAAGCAATGAAAGGAGATGAAAAATACGCCATTATTCGGAATATTGCTGTTGCTTTTGCAGCCAAAGGCGGTACAAGCTTTCGCTCTTCTAATTTAACTGATGTCAACTTCACTGGAGCCACACTTAAAAGTACAGACTTTAGAAAAGCTAATTTGACTTGTACCTGTTTCAGTAAAACTAAAAAACTTGACCGTATTCGCCCTGGAACAACTTACCTGCAAAAAGCACAACTGCGTCAAGTTCTGGTAACAAGCCAGGGACTAAACTTGAATTTTGACCGCGAAGACTTGCGAGGAGTAAATTTTCAAGGAGCCAATTTAGTAGATGTGAGTTTTATTGGCGCAGATTTAAGTAAAGCGAATTTAAAAGATGCAGATTTATCCAGAGCAAAATTAGTACAGGCTCAACTTAATGAAACTGATTTAACAGGGGCTACTCTCACAGGGGCATACATTCAAGATTGGGGCATTACCACCGACACCAAAATTGATGGAGTGAGATGCCAGTACGTTTATATGCGACTTCCTACAAAAGATGACCCCGATCCTTGGCGAAAGCCAGATAATAGAGAAGAGGTCTTTGAAGATGGGGAGTTTAGGGATTTTATTCAGCCTATTTTTGACACCCTAGACCTTTACCACAGCCAAGGTGTTGACCCCCATGCGATCGCTACCGCATTCAAACAACTGGCGGAAGACAATCCAAATGCTGAACTTGAAATAGTCGCAATAGAGAGGCGGGGTGAGGATAAAATATTACTCCGTGCTAAAACCACAATAGCAGCAAATAAATCAGAATTAAGCAAAGAATATTATATCAATTACAATCAACTTAAAGCATTGGCAGAACAAGAGTTTAGAGAATTAATAACTAGCCAAACCGTTCAAATTAGCAGATTAGAAAATATGATAACAACAGCGCTGGAGCGTCCTAATTTTTATGCACAAACCTATAACAATCAAGGAGATACAACAATGACTAGCGATCGCCATATCAATACAGGTGGGGGCAACTACAACGAGCGCATTGAACGCGACTACGTGCAAGGTAATTACTACGCTGCGGGACAACCCCAAAGTCTTGCCCAAGCTGCTGGTGAGATTCAATTGTTACTAAAACAATTAGAACAAACTTATCCAAGTACCACTACATCACAACAAATGGTAGTGGCAGCAGAAGCCATTAATCAAATTGAAAGCAGTCCAACATTGAAAAAACGTGTCATAAATGCTGCTAAGGAAGGGGGTTTAGCTGCACTTGAAAAAGCAATTGATAATCCAGCAGGTGCTTTTATTGTTGGTGCGATCAAAGGCTGGCAGGAAATAGAAGCAGAAGCAAAAGATTAAGGACACGAAATAAGCCCACCAACAATATTTGGTTAATTAAGCACTTTAAGGCTTATCATTATCTTCATGATTAAGGTGTGTTTTTAATGTACATCAGTTATAAATTTTAAGTTTTTATACCTAGCAATACGTAAAAATAGAAATTTTGTATTATTGTATCGTCATATTACAATTTTCGACGCTTGCGTTATTATACTTAAATATCTCGTATAATTAATACAGTGGTGCTTCACAGGTCTTTATAAATGATGTGGCTTGAAAATTGTCTGTGGGAGTTCGGTATCTAAGCTTTTGCTGAAGAAACTACCTTTCCAGATCGGCTCTAAATAACGATTTGGTTGAATCAATGAATCAAAATATCCTGACTTTAGCTGCAAATCCAAAAACTACTTCGCATTTAGGCTATCTAGTAGCATCCGAACAGAAAACCGGATTAAGCACTGTCACACGAATACTACAAAAGTATTTAGGCGCTGAAAGATGGTTATTCAGTTGAGTGTTCATTATTGGGTTTTAGAAAGACATCGAGACAAAAGGTAGTATACATATTATTGCGCGACCAAAAAGATTTTTTATTGGAAAATTTGTCCCCCCAATATCTTTGTGGTGCTATGGAATGATTAGTAAAAAAAAACGCAAAAGCAAAATCAAAAAAAACTTTTAAAAGTATAACGGATTAAAAAATACCCTGTTACTCTGTTACCCTGTTGCAAAACCCTTGCTGTACAAGCATCCTGGGAGTAACAGGGTTTGCTTGTACTCTGTTACCTACCCTGTTACTCAATGGTTTTTGCATTATCCATTGATTGCAACCTATAGAATGTTATTACAGGAAAAATAACAGTATCCATAAGCTAAAACGGTTACGCTGCAATGCTTATGCGTTTTTAGCTCGTTACTTCTTTATAGAAATCAATGGAATGCAACAAACAAGAAACTACGATTTTTCTCCGCACCACCCCCAAGATGTGGAAACTGTATTTAAAATCTGGTAGTCAAATGCGGAATAAAATCCGCGAGTTAAGCGCAGGTCGTCCATGTGTGGATAAAGTATTTTTCTTTAGCCCAACTGGAGATAATTTTGCTGCGCTAAAGAAACAGGGTAGGTGGACACGTCATGTTGAGCGGCATCTACGCACTGAATCGGAACGCAGGCTAATAAGCGCTGGGTACAACCGTATTTTTGATTTAAATGATTTTAGTTTAGCGGAACATGTACACAATACACTTTTTAACGATTGAGGCTCATTTAAAACCAAGCCCACGGTGAAGTTCACTAAAATACACACAGTGAAACAACCACCGCTAATTAACAACGAATGTACACAGGTTTCTATCTTTTAAAATCTAAACCGATGGGGAACATTAAAACTCCCCACTAGTCTACACCGCACTTATTATTTTTTAATACCAAAATATCTATTTACCCAGAACTCTGACTTTTTATAAGCTGATTTATCTGGATAATCTAAAAAATAATTGATGACATTACGAAGTATTTGACAGGATTTTTGTGCAGTTTGACTGACAGTTAAATTTTCATCTCCTAATTTATATGTTTTTTTTAACGTGCTACCATGTGCAATAGTGCTACGGAGGTCATAAAGCTTCTTTGCAATATTAAATGCGTTTAACCGTTCTTCTGGGGTATCAAATAAAGTAGAGTAGTTCATTGCAAAACGAAATCTTAATTCTCCGCGCTCGTTTAAATCAGCAAGCAAAATAGCCTCTAATCCTACTACTGCATCAAAAAGACTGTCTTGAGGGCTTGTTCGGGTTTCTGCATCACTAAGCCTTTTGCAAGCCGTCTCTAATGGTGTATCTAAACTAGAAAAAATTAACTTTGAATGACGTTGTAAATTTTCTACATCATGCTCCGATACATTATAAATTCCAATAGGAACATACAGATTACCGTTACCCAAACCTGGAACTATTACAGGACAAAACTTAATCGGTTTAAAGCGAATCATATTATAACCAACACGTCCGCTTTGAAATGTTCGTAATGCAAGAATAGCTTTATCAAGAGATGGTTTAACTATTTTCTCAACAATGGTTTCGTCATTTAACCCTTGTTCTTGATTACCAAATACTTTTCTTTCTTCAAATTCACCTTCTAGTATAAAGTCATGTGGTCCAAACATGGGTAGCGTTTGGTTAAAGCTTAAAGAAGGGTTAGCGTATATTTCATTAATTTCCTTTTCGCTTAACTGCCGAATATTAATATCATTAGTTAGAGGGATTATCTCCGGAGCCATCTTGTAGTTCAAAAGTTGTGCGAAGTAGCGAAACCGAAAATTTGAACAATCTACAAAATCAGCAAACTCCTGAACAATTGTATCGACTTGCCCATAACTAACTTGGAAAGTTTTATGTCTATTCCATAACTCACACAGAATACTTCTTAAAATATATGATGGGTCATGTAAAATATTCAATAACCCAAAACTTCGGAACCCAACCAAATGTTCATAACTAGGATAATTAGTACGAAATACTTCTATAAACTCATTGCCTAATTTGTCTAGCACTGATTGTACTTGTATGAAAATTTTTGTGAGATTAGGACGAGTTGCCCATGCCGAACTCCATTGAGAGTTTCCAACTCTACTAAATTGGCTATATAATTCAACAAATTGAGCAGCTAAAGGCTGAATAATTAATAGTAAATCATTAATAGAATAAGTTAATTTTTCTTTAATATTGTCATGCATAATTTAGCTCATTAAATACCAATTAAATTTATACTATTTTTTCATTTTTTTAGCAAGTATATTTGTACAAAAATAAGAGCGGTGAAGCATCAGTGGGTAAGCTGCGAGGCGGATTAGCACATAATAGCATGTCAAAAATAAAACTACGAAACTATTCGGGGAATACGGGAACAGTAAATTTGACCGCTGGTATCGCTCTCCGATTTTGACGGGAATGTATTTATGTAACCTGTTTTTATTAATTTTATGGCTTCAGATTTTGAAAAGGACATGCAACAGCGTTTTGAACGAATTGAAAAAATATGGCGCAGTAATACCGCAGCTTATGAGCAGCAACTAGAGCAAAGTATAAATTGGTACAAAAACACCAACACAAACAACACCAATGTGAAACCTGCACCAGCAACCCAAACAGTAGAACAATCAGCGGCGCCGCTGACAGCACAAGAGGTTTATAGCATTGCTCAAGAGGGAGGTAATCAGTGGCAGGCAATATTGAACAAATTAAAGACCGAGCGAGGGTAGACGCGGCTATTGCTTGGCTTGAATTTTCTGTGTCTCAACCGCCAAAGCATAGAAATCACCGTCATGAGCCTTGGAAGAAATCGGCGGTTGTTCGTAGTCGCAGTTTTAAGCAGTACCGAGAGGCTATCAAAGATTATTTCCTATCGCAAAATTCCGAACAATCAGGATAGGAACTTTTTTATGCCATAAAAGCTAGATACACCGGAGAACATGCCCGGTGTTTTTTTTTGCAACCTTTGCTGACCCCCCCTCCAGCAAAACAAAAACCAAGAACATAGAATTATTCTCATTCCAATGAGCTAAGATGCTGAAATAGCCGTTGATATCAAGCTTTGGTAAATCTTTGGTGAGCCTTTGTTGGGTCGTTGGATACAATCATGAGAATTATTACCATTAATCCTCTAATAGCTTTACTCCATCGTTATGGAGCGATGATTGAGAGTCAATGGGGGCTTCGGTGAAGTTACAAAAAAACGTACCACTGATTTGGTCTTTAACCCTAGCCATTGGGCATCTTCGACGCTTATCATCATACGTCCTCAATTTTTTGCATGAACGGCATCTTTTCTATGTCAGTAAAAGTACGCTTAATAAAGCAAGTAATTTATTGATTTTGTAGTAAAAATTTATGCTTGTCTTTACAGTTTCTTTGCCTATTTCTAGTTTCAAGAATAGATATTGGAACAAAGAACATATTTAGAGAAAATTTATGGCTAAGGGCGACCACATCTACGTTAACTGCGGTACATATACTCATCACGGTATTGACTGTGGGAATGGCAAAGTTATACATTACACAAAAATAAATGGTAAAGGTATTATTGAACTCACCACCTGGGCTGCCTTTGCATCTGGTAGATGTGTGACTATAGTAAATTATGGTAAGTGCGACTCGTCAGATTTTGTAATCAAACGCGCTCAAAGCAGAATAGGGGAGAGTGCTTACAACTTATTTAATAATAACTGTGAACACTTTGCGAGATGGTGTAAGACTGGTGTTCACAAAAGTGAGCAAGTAAAAAATGCTTCTTCAGCAACAGGGGGCGCTTCTGGTAGTGGTGCCGCAGTTGCTGGTAGTCTTGGTGTTGTGAGTGCAGCGGGTGCAGCAGCAGGATTGAGTGGTGCAGGCATCATGTCTGGTCTTGCAACAGTCGGTGGTATTGTAGGCGGTGGTGCCGTTGCTGGTATTGGCGCATTGGGTATGGCTCCTGCTGCAATCACAACTGTGGCAATGAATAAAGTTTTGGAGGACGACGAAAATCTTACCAGCGAGGAGCGGGAAGCTCGTGCTGTTGGTAGGTCAATGACGACTGTTGGTGCTGCGGCTGGTACAGCGGGAGCGATTGGTGCAGTTGCAGCAGCCGGAACGGCAGGTTTAAGTGCTGCTGGCATAACATCCGGTTTAGCAGCGATTGGTGGAGTAGTAGGTGGTGGAATGGCTGCGGGTGTTGTTATTACAGTTGCAGCACCTGCCGCTGCTGCTGCCGCTGTCGGATATGGTGCTTACCAAGTTTGGAAATGGATATCTGAATAACAGCTAGCGCATTCATTTTAATGTCAGCCGATAGGACTCCAGCGCCTCTCAATAAGGGACACAAAAACACGCAGTATCAAAGACATTGTTAGTACAAAAGTTATTATTACCAAGAGGCAGTCCGGTGCAACCCCTCGACTAGGTGCAATGGATGTGGCTCAACGTACTACATTAATGTTACAGCAATTGGATACAGCAAGGGCAAAATGCGTTGTAAAGTAGCCCCTGACTTATTTACGTCGTGATGCATGACTGTAATTAATATATAAATAATTAGCGCTCATGCATCAAGGATTTTACTTTTTGTGTACCTATAATGGGAATAATTATCGCGCATTAATGGCTAACATCCGGCACCTGTTCGATGTATTATTTTGTATTTAAAATGTAGTATATTTCAACACAACACATGTGGAGCCGAGGCGAGGGCAGGTCATTGATTCCACATCTTTGTCTACCCCATGAATCTGTTTCTCTTATAAAGAAAGAAGCCAAGGGGTAGACACACCGATTTCTACCTGCGCGCTGCAATGCTCTGTATCACCGATATTACCCCTGCCAGAATGCGCTGTAAGCCCTTTAAAATCCATCGGCTATATCATTGGCATTTCCTAAATATTGATTCTCCGGCACCTACAAGACTCAGTAATCAAAAATCCCATTCTTCGGGTTTTCTGAGCTGAAACCTGTGCCTGATTTCATGGACAAGCTCAAAGTATCGACTCTCGCGGTTTTGTTTGCAGATGAATTTTATGGTTTTTATTGTTGAATAAATCTCTGGATTTCTAATGATGTAATTGCGATTTTTAAACCTTGAAAACAATGCACGGTCAACCGTAACGACCTTATCCGCTGGTTTATTTTTCGATGCTTTGGGGTCAACGTTGTAGCGAATTTTCATAATATTTTTTTGATAGGAATCACTGGTATAACCTCATTGTTCCGAGCTATAGTATTTACAGTAATTACTTAACAGTAACCCAGTAAAAAGATTAGTGTTGCCTAACTTTATAACTTTTGATACATTTTGTGTTGCCTTAAGGCAAAACATTGATATGCCGTTGTTAGGGAACAAAAATCCCACGGAGCCGATTTGAGGCAACAGGGGGTAAATAATTAAATTTATCCAGTGCTTACTTCACCGTAAAATATCAGGACTGCATTCATGAATTGTGGATTTTATGGGCAAACTTTCAGAAGAAAAACAGCGAGCAATTCAGTGGTTGGAAGCATCGATACCCCAACTACCGAAGCCAGAGCGTAAGCCGTCGATTCGGCAACATAAGAAGAAAGTCGCTCAACTTCTCCGCGAATTGGGACAGTAAGCGCGCAGCGATTTTACGTACCAACGGATAAACGTAGATTATATGGAAATCGTTGGTGTACAGTAGAATTTTTAATAAAAATATCAAGGTTAATTTACAACGACTGGGCTTTAATTTTTACGAGGCTTAATCGAAGAAAAAACCTCTGGGTCTAAATCTCAGAGGCTCATTAATTAGTAAACGTTGTATTTCAATTTTGGTTTTTTCGGTACTTTAATCCTTCGATAGCCAATGCCACTAATGTTGAAGCAATACTTTTTTTGTCTTCGGTTGCAATCTTTTCGATTTCTTCGTATGTCGTCAATGGCACTATCGCTGTTACTTTTTTACCCTTATATCGGCGCGTTGGCTCTACCATAAAAAATTCTCATAAGTTTATCTTTTTTAATAATAACCCGAATAGTAGTACTTCATTCACATTATTGGTTAACCAGCGATATTTTTACAGCGTCGCTACAGCGGTTAAAATCGCCGTTTGTCCCAGTGTTTTCTTGTCTCCTTAGTTCAGCTTATCGGATGTTTCCTTTGGGAAACAAGGAAGGAAACAGCTAAAGTAAACAGAAAATGTAGCAACAAATACAAAGTTAGGAAACAGCGATAAACACCGCTGGTTGCTGTTAACAGAGGGTAATCAATAGATAAAGAAGCATCGGACATAAGTATATTTTTGTTGATACTTATATTTATTGAAAGAGCGCTGATACTTATTATTGAATATCTAAAGCATCATCCGTAGTGAGTTAACGTTTTACAGCGGCGCCACAGGGATAAAATCAACGATTTACCTGGTGTTGCCTAAAATCCAATGGGAAGTATCGTTGTTGCCTAACAACGCAATATTAATGTGTTGCCCAAGGCAACAAACCAAGGCAACAGCGATAAATGTCGTGAATTTATGTTAAAAAGCCCCTTGGTTTAACCAGAGGTAGATTATTAATTTATCTTTGATTTTAAAAACTTAATTATTGAGTCCCAGTTAGAGTACATTGCAATTACTCTTTGTGTATCTTTATCAACGATACCCCACACTGGACATTTTCTGTCTTGATACCCTAGTTTACCCTGAAGATTTTGAATATCAAAGCGTAGTTTATTGGCTAGTTCCCTGGTTTGCTTCTGTTTGCTCATTGATTGTTACTGCGTGCATACTGCGTAAAAATACTGCATTGATTCTCAGTATTACTGCATTGGCAATGCTTTGTTTATTCAGTGGGTAAATACATCTTTTAGCATTAAAACCATTGCTGAAATTTTAAGTAGTTCACGTTCTTTATCATGAACAAAGGTTATTTCTCCGAGTTCATACGAAAAAATCGTTGTCTTTGTTGCAATCCGCTGTTTCTTTTTAGATGATTGAACACGAGTAAAATTTAGCGGTGGTTTTAAACAAGTTATCAATGCTGTTTCTAATCTATTGAGTAAATCAACGTTCTCGACAGCAAGATAACAGAGCTTTATTCCGCCGATACTTTTTAACTGCTTGTATCTATGGTGGTTCTCCCATCGCTGGCGGATATTAACACTACGCCCAATATACTCAACTTTATTTTGCGAATTGATAGCAATGTAAATGCCGCTGGTAGCTGGTAATTGGCTCTTAGCATTGAGGGAAACCCAAGGTAAGGGTTTTAGGTTTGGTTGCTCTAGACCTATCATTGGTTGTTTTCCTTTGTTCTTCTGTACTTAACTCAAATAATTCTATATTTATTGTTTACTGGATTAATCGTTGGTTATTTCCTTTGTTGGCTTTATGTCTTCCACCAATAGACCTTTTAACTTTGAATATTCTCTTACAAAAATATTAATAGTTGCATTTTCGCTAATCTTATTTCGCTGGCTGTAATCTTTGATTATTTGGTCGAGGTCTTTAGGCATCCTCGTTGTTCTGGTTACTAAATCCTGGTTTTTTCTTGGCATTCTCATCTCCCTGTTTTTTTATACAAATATACTAACATAAGTTCCACCACTTTACCACCACTATCCATTGATTTTGTCCACAAAGAATGTCAAAGTCTGCGGTATATTTTTATGCATTATTCACTGAAAGTGGTGGCATAATACCACCAAATGCGATATATTAGATACATGAGGGCAAGAGAGAGAGAAGCCCCAGCGAAAAAACACAAAAGATTTCAACCATGATTAAATTTTCAATGCCTTCTTTGCTGCTTATGGTAGCGATTGTGATTTACAGCTATCCACCGAATAACTTACTGAACAGATACGAAGCAAGATACTACCACTCGATTAAGCAGTAAGAGACGACAAACCAGGCTCCTAGTCTGGTTCCCCTGAAAGACTAACGACGAATTCACCCAACGAAAAAACACAAGGATTAAAATCATGGATTACACAGCACAAAGAGTTTACTTAGAAGTCCAGTACCGCCGCGAACAGCATGAACACATTGAAACTATCCGTGAAGACCTGATTCTTCAAGAAAAAGCAGCGAAGAGAGAGCAAAACAAAGCAGTCATTGCTCAAATCATGAAAGACAATGGTTTTCAATCCGAGGATGTAGCACGGGGACTATCAGTGTTAAATACGATATTCCAAAGCACTGATTTAAGCCTTGGTGAGCTATTCGATGGACTAAGTGAGAATTTACTCGATAGTCATCCTAAAGAAGCTACGGCGGCTGAAGAACTCTGGACTTACTGCGATAGCGTCGATGCGTAAATAAAAAGGAGGAAGCACCGGATTAACCGGGTGCGCTCCCCAACGATAAAACATCGCTGAACGCCCTTGGAAATGCCACCGATATAGACTTCAATGAAAATTAAATAGAAATGTTCCGGCGGAAACTCAAGATAATGAATCAAGATGAGGAAATACAGAAAAATATCGACACACTCAGAGACATTTGTGAAATGTACGACGTCAACCTAGCAAAAACACTTAGAGATTTAAATGCTCTGAGAAAAGCCTTTAATAAAAGTGAACGTATGAACTTAACCGATTTCTTTGAATTATGCTCTCAGGCACTCAATGATGACCCCAAAGGGAAAAAGGCGGCGTTAGAATTACGTGGGGCTTGTATCGAGCTTTCAGAGGATAGAAACGAGGAAGCACAGGGTTAACCAGTGCCCCCAACGAAAAAACACAATACCTAAATTATACCCGATGTTTTTTAGGCGCCGGGTATTTTTGTTGTATATTTTATTGATACGACACGGCTCGTTTAACCTTTGGTGCCCACCCCATGCTAAAAGTTCGTTGTGATTTAATGGAAAAACTTGTTGAGAATTCAGTTAGTGCAACGTGTTTTTCAATTTTTGAAAATCGCTGAAAGTTTTGTTGTGTATAGGTTAGAGTTTACTCATAGCTTCCTATATTATTGTAAGAATTAATGGGGGGCTATGAGAAAATTCTCCAATAAAATAATAAAGTGGTGCTAACACAGTGCTTTTTTTAACCAAACAATTGTCACCGTTTTTAACCTAGCGGCAAGTGTCTCTGTTTTACTTGTTGTCTATCGATGGCACTAAGATATAGTGCTGGTATCACCGAACTAATTCGATGGGGCAAACACCGCACGGATAAAGAATATTGCCTTGTAGGTCATTGCAGGTGGCTCGATGCGATTTGAAATCGAAGTGAAGACCGCACAAAACAATGATATTGCCTTGTAGCTCATTGTAGGTGTACCTGAGAGACAAATTGCCGAATAACCAAAGATTCTACTGAATGTTTTCATAGGTATTGTAGGCGATTCTGACGTGGCTAATGTAGGGAATCAACAGTATTAACAAACAATATTGGTTTATTCGCTGGCAACGTAACAATAGATTTTTCAACGACATAACCTTAGTTTTTTCTAAGGCTCGGTCAACGAAAAATCCCTAGGACATGAGTTCTAGGGATTGTGCGGCATACGAGATTATTGTTTTTAATCGGCGGTTGCTGCTTTGCTTCGCATGTTACGTAAGTAATCAGTGATATCATACTCAATTCCTCTAGCTTTGATAGCTTCGATACAGAGCAGGACTACTGCCTGTGAGAATGCGCGGTTTTCTTTTTCTGCAATATCTTCGATAACTTCAGCGAGAGAGACGGGAAAAGTGATGTTGTTTCTTTTTCCTTTATACCCTTTGGTTGCCACTTTGTACCTTCCTGCGATGAATAATAGGCTTTGTAAGTATTTTACCGTTTATTCGTTGGTTATTCCGGGGTTTTAATCTGCGGTTTAAAGCGATACATAACTTTAAGTAATTATATCAGTATTGTATCACTAATATTCTGATTAATGAAACACTAAATAATGCATGAATTAGGCACGCAGTACGGTACAATATAAATAGAGGGGTAAAGAGGACTTCGAGGTAAAAAGTAAAAAAGATTACCACCGAATAAATTCAGCGATAACCCCAAAGCGATATAACACACAAAGATTTTCCCATGAATTCAGAATCAAAGCTTTTAGTTTTAGCATCAGCCCAAGGATTATTTTTAGTATTCATTTTGATAACCACATTTCGTTAGTAGGAGCGGTATATGTACAGAAGACCAAATTTCGGAAAAAGTGAGCAAATAGTTTTAATATCGATATTCTCACTGTGTTTATTTACACAAGCATACATAGCAAGTTGTTACGTTGGCTTTCTAATAGTTTTTTCAATAATAACAGCGGAATAGGAGGTAAAGAAAATGAGTTGGAACTTATTCAGCGAAAAAGACAGAGAGAATTCGTCGCCTTATATCTACAACCTACTAGACCAAGCCAGCGGCATAACCAAAGAATTGGTAGACGCGGCTTTAAATGGCGACGGCACAGCACAAGGAGCAATAACCCAGTGGACAGAGTACCAAAAGACCCGTGCTAAAAACGCTGAAGTAGTCTTTAGTACTCTTGCTGAAGGAACCACTGCCACAGCACAGATTGCAGAAGCAGAGTCAAAATTCCTTGCTACAGCCCGTGATTCACTAACAAAGATAGCGAGTTCATGGGCAAGCAACCGTGTTGCCGACCAGGAAGTTAAGCAAAGTATCGAACTGATTACACGACGTACTGCCAACGCCCTTGCATTAGGGCAAGCAGCGCATCAAAAGGCACTGGGTACTATGAATCTCCAACATCAAGCGAACCTGCGTATATTGGACATTACAGCCCAAGCACAATCAAAAGCAATCAGCGAACAAGTAACAAAAGAACAAGTTAAGACATTACCCGGTGGTGGTGCATTGCTCAAGTTAGGACAGAGACTCGGTAATTGGATGAACAAAATAATTGAGGGTTGATAAATGACGTTACTAAAGAAATACGAACAAGAGGTACCCCCGGCGGTGCCAACACCGGAAAGCTTCGACCACAAACGCTTAGAATCACATATTAACGATACGCACGGTGAAATTCAAAACATTAGTGAAGTAGCCAAGCTACTAGCCTTGCTATCAGCACAAACAGCAGCAAATTGCATACTTGGTTATTCCGGGTTCCTTCCCACTGTAGCGGTCATTATCCCCTGCTTGGCGCCTATACACCAATCTTTGACGCAAATAGACAACTCAATGGGTGTTTCCATAGATAACCCCAAACGGTTCATCTCAGGGCTTCTAGGGGCAGGGATAACATCAGCAAACGCTGGGTACAGTATCTACAAAGGGTTTGAAATCGAGAACCTAAAACAGGGCGCGATTACAGAGGTTAAAGCTGGTGAAGCTATTGTACACGGCAAAAAGCCCGATATTAATTTCTCTCCGATTGAATCAATGATTTGCCTTCTAGTAGCAGCTTTCGCAGTTTTCAAATTAAGAAACAAAAAATAAAACAAGGATTTTAAAGCAATGAGTTTAACAAAAAAAGCTACCAACAAATTATCTGCGATTGCGGCGTTAGTAACTAGTCTTGTACTTACCACTGGTAGTATACAGGGCGATGGAGTAAAGATGGTTGAGGTGTGTTATAAAGGATTACCGAAATGTACTCCTGAACTTACCGGAGTATTGCCAGCGCAAGTTTTCGATGGACTTGATAAATTACCAAGTAATCCAAAATATAACCGCGATGCTGTCTTAAACAACGCTAAAGTAATCCGCGAACTACCCGCTGATAACCCCAATAAATTGCCTTTGGCTCTCGGTGGGTTATTCTCTGGATGTGCGGCGTATTTCTTCTCAAGAAAAAGTAACAAAGATGCAATTCTAGAATCACCAGCAATACGCAGTCAGTATGAGTATGAAAGATTTATCTCAGATGCAGATACTAGTTCATTAAAAGCCTTGGCTAAGGCACGAGCCAAAACAATAACGGCGACGCGCATTGGTGCTTTGAACCCGATGGAAATCCAAGCACTGCAAAGTTGTATAACACCGGACGAATACGCTGATTACGGCTGGGCATTAGATAGCGGTGAGAACGGCTGGAAAATGGAGATTTTAAGGCAGCAAGGATACAGCGGTGGGGTAAACCTCAATCAACTTGCTTCTATGCCTTTAGAAGCGTTTTACCCAGCACAACAAGAAGCACGGTTAGAGTCAGAGGCTTTGCCAGCAGCGTCTATATCGATGGAAGAATTCAGAGGTAAAGGACTAGAGATTAATCAAGCATTGGTAAATGACGCCGATAAATCTAAGTTAGGCGGCTGTGTTATTCTCGCCGCACCAGGCGCGGGTAAGACTACATTCCTTGGCGTTGCTTGGGGTAAACTGAAACAAACCTATGCGGACAAGTTTAAGTCATTAGCGGTGGTTGTCAAGAAAACAGACGTTAAAGCATTCAGTGCTGTCGCCGACAAAGTTATTTCCGTTAAGGATAGCCCACTACAAGCTGCTATTGAAATTCTAAAATTCATCAGCGCTTCAATGCACAACCACGGACAGGTACGCCGATTATTCTTAGATGACTATTTAACTATGAATAAAATACTGCAAGTCTCTTTGAGTGGTATTTTTATTAATCCACAAACCTTTGAATATTTCACTGACAGAAAGGAAGACCCCGAAGCAGTACCAGCGGTTAAATTATTAGAAGCGTCTCTTAATGAAATCTGGTTGGTCGGCAGAGAATATGATAGTGCTGTGTGGGTCAGCAGTCATTCATCAAATATCGATACTCTACCTTTTGTTGGTTCCCGTGATTCTCGCGGTGTTGGTCAATTAATTTACTTGTCAACGACAGATAAGCGAGAGTTTTTATACAATGCTCTAACCAATAATAACCTCCTTGCTGACAATAAAAAACGTGAAACACTACTCAATCAATTAGAGTCACTGGGTAATATCGGTGATGAACGATTAGTGTTAGCAAACCACGACAACTGGACATTAGGTGTTGTACCACAGACGCTTCACACAGAATACCAAAACTATCGTATTCTTTGGGAGTCGTCGGCGTCACAACCAGTGATTGAAGTCGCTGATTCCCAACCAATAATTAAGTTATCAGGTGATGCCAAAAAGGTACAAAGCTATCTAGATAGAAATGGTTCTAAGGATATTCGAGAAATAACAAAGTCTACTCGTTTAACTAAAACCGAAGCACAAAAAGCACTGAATGAACTAATAGAAACTACACCGCAAATAGCCACTGTCGATGACGATGGATTCTATAGTATCGTATAGAAATACCGGGGATGCCGCAAAATAAAAAACAAGGTATATCCCCCGGCTATTCCAACGATACCACCTTGATTTTTAAACCTGCGGCATTGCGGCAATGCTTACACAGCAAGGGTTTTCGTTGCGGCACACCTTGCGGCATCCTGCGGCGGCAGCAAACAGGGGGAAGCAAATCAATGAATATACTATTTTTTTCTCATTTCATATATCAGTTTTAATTTTGATGCTTCTTCAAAACTGTCTATGGAGTGAAGAAAAGCAAAGTTTTTACTCTCTGCTTTTTTAACTAAATCAAAATATACATTAAGGGTTTCTGATTGAAAAGTACTCAAATTTTGAATACTGTTCTTAATATCGGCTGGAGAGTTAGTATTAATGAATGTTGATAATTTTCCTACCAATCCTATAAAAATATCTGAGGCTTGAATATATAAATTGTCTTTTGAATTTTCAAAATAATAGGATTGTAACACCTTATCTCCATCTTTAATAACAAATTTATTTAATATATCTTCAATTGAATCTTCTTTGTCAAAGATATGAGTAGAGTTTTTAAACGTGTAAAGAGGTCTTAAATAGAAGCCTGAGAAGTTCTCCATGAGAATATAGTCTTCTTCATCCATTATAAATGGCAACGATTTTTTATTTTTAGATTTTTTAAGTATCTGTTTTAATGATGTTAATCCAAGATGAAATTCAGGTTTGTCTTCATAATCTTCAAATAGTTCTGTAAGTGCATCTATAAAAGGTATAACAGAACATTTTTTTATATTAGGGTACTCAAATTTATAAAATAAATCTATAACAGAATCTATTTCTAATTTAGCAATTTTATAAAGACAGTTTTTTAAGAGATGTGGAAATCCAAGTCCTAACTGTGTACCCGTTTTGGAATTTAATAAGGCAGAATCTACTATATCAGCTAATGAGAAATATAGCAAATTAATGTTTGAGTAATGAATATAGAAACTATTTTCTAATAAATACCTCAGGAAACAATTTAGCTTATGTGAATTTAGGCAAGACAAAAAATCTCCTTTCGCCAAATGTTTTAGTTTTACTTCTTTTATTGAACTTTCCAGATTTAGTCCACTAAACAATTTACCAATATCAGGCTTAGATTCATCAATAACCACTCCCCCTATGACAAAGTTTGATTCAAACAATGGAGAGTTAAACCCCTTTTCTCTTACAGAGAATTTTCTAATATTGTTTGTTTCGTCGTAGTAAAAAGTGAAAGCTGAGTCCAAATCAGCATTTGGTATTAGTAGTTTTAGGGGATTTCTCATTATATTTATGTCAAGATACTTCATATAAATAAACCCTCGCAATATTACACTTAGCTAGTTCTCATGGTAACACGGATAAAACCTCACATATTTTAGGTACTTAACTATAATTATACACAATATCTTAGTATAACTGCGGCTTTATCGGCGGATAGCCCAAATGAAAGGTCGTTACAGTATTAATGCAATATCCACCCGCTGAAACGCCCATATATCAAGACCGTGAGAATTAGTACATTATTAGTGAGAAACGATGCAGTATTCGTAAAATCCCGTAAATAATAGTCGTGCAAATTGCATACAGTAATTAAATCACAGACAATCCGCTAGAGTAAACCGCCGTTTTTATTTTAATGTTCTAAAAATTGGAGAAATCAAAACAGTATTTTTTTTCAGCAGGTAATCCCCGGTTAAATTCAGTGAAAAATGCTGTACTTACTCTCACCAGAGAATATAAAACAATAATCATAACTTCAAGTTATCATTTTTAGATATTCGATATTAAATTGTGATTGATTTTTCTTTGGTTTTACCCATAAAAAGCACTATTTTAGGCACGGAGTACGGTAATATTAGTATAGAGATTAACGCGGCGAAAAAAAAAACAAAGCCGCTGACAAACTCAAAAAAATTTTCACAACGATAATGCATACAGACTTCACGCAGTAAACTAAAAATGATAACCAAAGATGTAGTATTACCCTTCGATATTCAAAGTTTCAATCCGTATACAACTCAACTGGAGTTAGCACAGGTTTTAGAAATAGATAAATCAACAATATTCCGACACCTGCGACTAGCAAAGCTTCTACTCCCAGACTTCAATTTTCAAGAAAGACTTCCACTGAATAGATACCAAGTTTGGTGTCTTATCCGAATCCACGAAGCTTTTAAAGTATTCCGCAACAAAAGTTTCATCGTAAAGCAAATTCGCGAAAATCAACACCAGTTCTCAAAGTATACGTTCACTAAACAAACAGGAATCAAACTCTAATGTCTTACACAAATGCCAACTCTCAGTCAATCAGTCAAGCAAACACAACAACAACAGGAACCACAACAATGAAAATTAACGATTTATCCGCTGAACTAAATATATCCGTTGACAACATCAGATTAATGCTCTCGGAAACAAATGCAAAGTGGGAATCAGTGAAAGAAATCACTGAAGCTGAAGCACAAGTAATCCGTAACTCTTGCCGCGCTCAACTCAGTGGTTCACAATCAGTAGAATTAGTCGCTGATATGCCAGTGAACGAGCAACGTGCAATCGTTGTCACCGCCGCTGAAGTTCTAAACACTAAGATTACATTGAGTATTGACCGCGAATTAGAAGCACACCAGGCGTTGACTCAAGTCCGTAACATGGCAGTGGGTGAAATCTACAAAAACGCCGATGTTGAATTAGCTAATTATTTCGAGGAACGAGCAAAGAATACCGCAGAACAGACTTACTTGGTACTCGAAAATATCCAATCACAGTTAGGTAAGGTCGATGCATTAGACCTAAAAGTCACTAAATCAGCGAGGAAGATTGATGATTTTTTGTCCAAGTTCAAAGCGGGGTTAACACAGTAGATGAAACTAAATTAATCACTGTTGCTGCGAACGCTGGTGCAGTAGCAGGGATTAAAGCTACGGTTGATTACATCGATGCCTACTGCGAATATGTACAACAAGAAGGTATCGAAGTTACTCTAAGCGATAGACTTGTACACGAATTCGGTATTGCATCTTTAGGATTTATCGGTGGTTTCGGCGCCACAGCTTTACTGGCAACTGCCGCTGTTACATTCAGTATTCCACTCACTGCTATATCCGCCGCTATGGGCGCGGTTTTACTTACAAAAGGTTTATTACGATATGAAAAATCAACACGCTATCCAGAAAATCCACACAAACGAATCACAGGAACAACCAATGAAGACTCAACCAAAATTTAGAATCAAGGGCAATAGCACATTAAAATATCTTTTTTGGGGTATGGTCGGCGCATTATCTTTCTCTGCTTTTTCCGTCCATAAAGAAATTCAAGCTAATCATGTCGAAAATCCGTTACAACCATTCGCTGCTCAAGTTTCAAATGACAAACCCCCGGTACATCCGCTGTTTCCAACAAACAAAGAATAAGGTTCGCTCTATATCACTCTGCTAGATATCTGTCAATACACTCATTAGGAAAAATAAGGAAAAAATACCAATGAATTACCAAGAAGAAATTGATAAATTGTGTGCAAAATATTTAACACATGAATGGATTCTAAATAATCCCGGTGCCGATGCATTTGATTTTATTGCTTACATATCAACGAAACTAGCCGAAGAGGCTAGTCTCACCAGGAAATAAAAAAGATACACTATCAACAACAAATATAACAGCGAAGCTCTAAGACTACTATCTTAGGGTTTTTTCTATATCCTTAATATATCACACACACTGATTCGTGTCAATACACAACCCGCTGGTAGTTTCACTGAAATAACCATTGTTTTGAGTTTTGCTTTAAAACACTTAAAGCTTTATCCGCTGGTGCTTTCACTGAAAATAACCATTGTTATTAGTTTTGCTTTAAAACACTCTGTAATGTCAGTGTCCCTCGAATGAGGGAGACTCTATATACGCCACAGAATCAATTTCTTGGAATAAACGATAGAAGAACCACACGCTGTACTCTACACCGGGCTTATAACGCATCTTCGCAGCGGTCACTGACTTTTTAATTAATGTACGTCTCACTCACCGAACTTTTTATATGGTACGTGTCATTGATTAAACGCAACGAATCGTATAGATGATTCAATTAAAGGACTAGACAACATTGGCACCTATTATTGCATTAGCATAACGGCTTAAACCATTGATTGAAGCTGTGCTTACTGATAACACACTTAATAACTTGGGTTAAATTACTGGTCAATCTGTTGCACCTATTCGGTGAGAATAATTCTCATCGGTTTCCACCTATAAGAGCAAATCCGTTGCATGAAAACCATTTGATTATATATTATGTAGCGTCATGCAACACGACGTAAAGCATGTACAGTGATACTTTCAGCGCTCCTCAAAAATGAGGAATGCCATTGATATTAATCGCTGTATCGTCATAAAGTACAGATATTGACTCCCACGTACAAAGTGCGTAAGAAAAGACTAGTTTTGCAATAACAACGCTTATCTAGCAATGGGTTGACCCGCGTACACTTTTTGTTGAATGTCATTATAATTCTGAGTTCCACCATTCGGCGGACTTCCGTCTATGACAGGGTTTCAGTGGTGTCGCCGTTGAGTTTTCTATCCGGCGATAACTCCGTCTATGACAGGGTTTCAGGGCGCCGCCGTCGAGTTTCTTATCCTGCAGGAACTCCATCTATGACAGTGTTTTAGCGGTGCCGCTGTTTTCCATAACAATGTGGAGAACTCATTGAGATTACCCGGTGTAACACCGATAATCTTAGCACTATGTTTTAGTGCCATCATTGAACAAATGCAGTGAATGATAAGTTTTGTTGATAAGCAATAATACTTAATGCTTGATTCACTGTTCTGCAAAATAACGAGAAAAAACAGTGATTTTGAAATCGTCGAAACCTGCGCTGTGTAACGTTGGAGGCGTAGAACAGTGAATCCCCAACAGTCTATATATAATAAGCAGTCACTGTTCTACACTTTATTGCTTTTCCTACATTACATAAACTAATCATTGGTTATTTAATGGGTGCGGCAAAGAAAAAACCACTTTTGTGATGTTCTCGCTTTTCCGAAGACCTGACGCTGGGCATTGCAGCCGTCGCAGAATCGCCGTTCTCTAAACGGCAGAAGAACATCACTGATTAATCTCATCGGGCTTGCAGCGCATCCTGACGGGGGTAAACCAATGTTTATGTGCCGTGTGAAAAAATTCGGTGATAAAAACATTGACAAAATAACTGTAAATAAAAACTGTAAATAGTGTGCTATAATTAAATTATGGGAAGTGTTTAACGCCGCTACTTACACTTTGCACTTACACCACGGAATAATATAAATAGCACAACAACGAAAAAATACAATGCAAGTTTTACCAACAGAAATCTCAATAGGGACAATCAAAGTACAAGGCGTATCGCTTCAGAATTGCCAGTACGTATCATTGCAAGAATTATTGAATGTATTCCCCGGATTAACAGAGAAACGCCTTACGAAAGGATTACAACGGCATAAACTCGGTGTTGCAAGACCGCTAGGAACTAACCATGATGTGTGTTCTTTTGTACTAAATAAGAAAATCTATTATCGATTAAATATCGTTGACGACGTTCTTCGCGAAATATCGCTACGGCGCCCATATATCGAATCGGTGCGTAATGCTTTCATCGAAAAAAGCAGAGTAAAAGTCAAAACTGAAGTTCGCCGAATCTCAGCAGAAATATTATCAGAGTGGTATTTAGCGACAAAACCAGACGACGATGATTATGAGTCATTAGCAAACCAATGTTTAATTGACTACAAAGACGACTGGGACGAAAAATATTATATCGACAACGAGGAACAAAAATTAAAGACGTTTATTAAATTATCCGATGAGATAAACTCAGTACTGTGGCAAATAGATAACTCAATAATTATTGACAGTGCTGATTCTGATGCTGTTGAAATATTAAAAAAACTCTACATTTACAATTTAATAGAAATCCCAGCGGGTACACGCAAAGCTAGTATCCGTGAAATGTTTAAGCTTTTCAAAGAAGATAATTTCTCTACACTTGGCTGTGAACATTACTTGTTAGAGTACGCCGTAAAACAAAAACGCTACGATATGCTGGCAGCGTTAGAAGTCGGTGAACACAAACCAATCGATAGAAAAAGTTATTGGAAGAAATACTACACGGAAAATCTAGGAAAATATGAAGACAATTACTGGGAATGGAAGCTCAACCCAGAATCACTGGGAATTGCCAGTGAATTAACAGTGCTGCTAACGTTACCAGAACCTTGCTACTATACCAACAAAGTTTTACAAATACTGGTACAAGGTAAACGTCCTTTTTTTATGGGCGAACCAGCTACGATAGACCGCATGGAATACGTGATGATGAATTGGACTGAGGAAACAAAAGCGACGACTCGCACCGCATTTATTCAATGGCACAATGTCGCTGTAACTAAGCTCGGTGAAGATATACTGCGTAGAATCTACGAAGTTTGCTTCAATACCCGCTGGGACAGAATCGAAGAAATAATCTTTAATTTTAATGGACAATGGTATGAAGTCTTAGGTGTAGCACCGAATGCCTCACAGAAGGAAGTTAAAGCAGCTTACAAGGCTCTTGCAATGAAATTCCACCCAGACATCAATCCCAGTGGCGAAACCATGATGAAAGCCATCACAGGAGCTTACGAGAAATATAAACAAACGTTTAATATCACCGAACAAGCATCGATAATCAATGATGCCTATGAATACTTCAAGAATAGAAAGCCGCGAACCAGCGCAAGTAATTATTAACTAATATCAATGAAGCAGTTCCACACTTCGGTGGAGTGGTTGTTATACAATGGTTTGACCCAGGTATTTACAGTTTCGCTTACAGTTTGCAATCTACTGTTTTATACCAAAATATGATGTTATTACTGATAATAAAGACATAAAAACAATGACAAAAATAAAAGACGATGAAAATATATTTCACCGAAAAATATCAGGGAAGTTACTAAAAATTAATCATAATGTAAACTATCAACTCCCATTCTTCAAAAAGGACAATGAAATATTCGCTGATTTATGCGGTATTGAACTATATTACAAAAAAATAAAGAATGGTTGCTATTCAATATTCGTTGATTTTCATCCGGCGAGAAGCGCAGAAAAGAAAATAACAGATAAAACACGTTTAACTGCAATGGACATTATCAATGGTGTAAGCAAGTGGACACAGTTTGATACCGAAGGTAAAAATTGTTTGATTTATCTTTCACAAAATAGACCATGCTTTACCATCAGATATAACGAAATATTTGATGCTGTATCTGTCGCTAACTCATTGGCAAAGCTTCTTACTGTCATTGATCACTACGAAAATATTTACCCAGTAGATTAATTTTGATTGACCACCGACACTACCCGGTGGACACCTACAACTTGGGACGTGCCAATGTTTTGATGCATGTCAGTACTTCAAATATTGTAACGACCATCTTTTTCGCGCTCTGCTAGTTTTGTCAAATCAAAATCAGAATTATGGACTAAATAAACTACATGGTCTTCTAAGGATGTATACAAGTCGTATCCATCTTTGCCCTCGACCTGACGAAAGCATTCGCTTACATAGTGTACGTGACGAACCTCGCACGGAGAGTCTTCTCTTTTGTAGAAGACATAACCTCCGCTGTTGCTTATTATTTGTCCACAAGCATCGCAAAAGAAGGCGTGGCAACGTTTATTTATTGTTTTGTCGAAGAAAGTTTTAATCATAAGAGTGTCATTTTTTTTCAAGGTTTAACAATCAAACATACTATACGGGAAACGGAGATAAACACCAAGAGCGCGGACGATACAAAGATACTAAAACGCTGATTGCATGTAGCGGACTTTCCAGCGATTAAAGCTTAGTTTTTTACGAGGTTCAATCGTTGGAAAGTGTGCAGGTGGACAACTCCTGAATAATTAGATTGTCTTTACAATAGTAATAATCATTATCAAAATTCAAAGATGGATATTCAGTGTATTCTTTTATAGTATTTATGTATCATAAAATTACCAACACATGTGGAGGCGAGCCAAGGGGTAGACACACCGATTTCTACCTGCGCGCTGCAATGCTCTGTATCACCGATATCACCCCGTCAGAATGCGCTGTAAGCTCGATGAAATACAATGTCCATTCTTTGCCCATTGCGAGAAAATCAATTCTCCGAGGGCTAGCAGAGCCAAGAGCGTAGAAGCCTTTTACCACATAGGTTCAAACATTGTGGATTCTGAGCGCTCAAAGTATCGAGTATCGTGGTTTTGTTTGCAGATGAATTTTATGGTTTTTACCAATGAATAATCCGGTGTAGTTCTAATGATGTAATTCCGGTTTGTAAATTTTGAAAATAGGCTGCGGTCTACTGTCAAAGTCTTTTCCGCTGGTCTTGTTTTCGGTGCTTTTGGGTCAACATCGTAGCGTATCATCATTATTCTGTATCAATAGAAAACACTGGTATACATCCATTGTTCCTGTGCTTCTCCGATATTTAGGACAGTAACAACTCGCCGCAAGTTTACTATTGTAAAAATTTTAAAATTTATAACACTAAAATTTTTAAGCCAAAACTTTGAACTTCTAACGCCGAGTTTATCCGGTGTTTCAATCCCGCAAGCGGGTGTCGTAGGGTTTTAAGATTTAGACCCTGGAGACTGGAGCGTTGGTGCTAGACCAGTTTCAATCCCGCAAGCGGGTGTCGTAGGGTTTCAAGAGCCGAAGAAATGCTGATAAGAGATTTTGGGGAATTTTTGTTTCAATCCCGCAAGCGGGTTTCGTAGAGTTTCAAGGAATTTAATACTTTTGTTCAACAGGTACAAAAGTTTGGTTTCAATCCCGCAAGCGGGTTTCGTAGAGTTTCAAGCTGAACGATGCGGGGATTGACCCAACGAGTGAAGTTTCAATCCCGCAAGCGGGTTTCGTAGAGTTTCAAGTCCAAGTCGGTACCATAAAACCTCTGAAAGATAACGTATAGTTTCAATCCCGCAAGCGGGTTTCGTAGAGTTTCAAGTCTTGTTGATTGCGCGTGGACAATCGGTAGACTTTTACGTTTCAATCCCGCAAGCGGGTTTCGTAGAGTTTCAAGTTTGGTTCCTTCGAGGTCTTCATTTTCATCATTGCTGGTTTCAATCCCGCAAGCGGGTTTCGTAGAGTTTCAAGTTGTATGATGACTTCCAAAGGAAGGGATTATATATAAGGTTTCAATCCCGCAAGCGGGTTTCGTAGAGTTTCAAGGTATCGGATTCGGTATCGTGCTGGGCACGAGGAAAGTTTCAATCCCGCAAGCGGGTTTCGTAGAGTTTCAAGGGGATGTTTTGGATGGTATGAAGGTTAGCGATTTGTTTCAATCCCGCAAGCGGGTTTCGTAGAGTTTCAAGCGAACCAATATACACAGGAGAAGAAGATATGAAGTTTCAATCCCGCAAGCGGGTTTCGTAGAGTTTCAAGATTTCTGATTTGAAGTCAGCGATCCAACCCTCTATCGTTTCAATCCCGCAAGCGGGTTTCGTAGAGTTTCAAGTAAAAGCGGCTGCTGTTCCATTAAGTGTGATGGGAGTTTCAATCCCGCAAGCGGGTTTCGTAGAGTTTCAAGTCTCTGCAACAGGCGCCTCTGCTGCTTTTTTGTCGTTTCAATCCCGCAAGCGGGTTTCGTAGAGTTTCAAGCTATGTAGATATAGATAGAGTGTACCTACATATAGCTGTTTCAATCCCGCAAGCGGGTTTCGTAGAGTTTCAAGCAACCAAGAACTATTAGCAAGCATCTTAGTAATATTGTTTCAATCCCGCAAGCGGGTTTCGTAGAGTTTCAAGCGAAAAAGGAACATGGGTGTCTTTAGATTTATCGTTTCAATCCCGCAAGCGGGTTTCGTAGAGTTTCAAGCTTGGTTGAAGGCATGACCGCTCAAAACAAAAAACTAAGTGTTTCAATCCCGCAAGCGGGTTTCGTAGAGTTTCAAGTGGTATTGGTTTTAGTGTCAGCAGTTATCGAGAGAATTGTTTCAATCCCGCAAGCGGGTTTCGTAGAGTTTCAAGTCTTAGTTAATTTAGAGTTGATTATATCTATAAACAGTTTCAATCCCGCAAGCGGGTTTCGTAGAGTTTCAAGTGGTACATTGAATACTGATGTAGTCTTGTGGGGGATGTTTCAATCCCGCAAGCGGGTTTCGTAGAGTTTCAAGTACAAAGCAAATTATCGCGAAGTGCCCAAACAGAAAGAGTTTCAATCCCGCAAGCGGGTTTCGTAGAGTTTCAAGCTTGATTTTCGTATAGTTTGAGGGGTATTTGTAGCGTTTCAATCCCGCAAGCGGGTTTCGTAGAGTTTCAAGAGAACCGCCTGTAATCGGTCGCCCAAAAATAGTATTTGTTTCAATCCCGCAAGCGGGTTTCGTAGAGTTTCAAGCAATCATACTAGGCTTGCTAAAAGGGCATTGAATGTTTCAATCCCGCAAGCGGGTTTCGTAGAGTTTCAAGTCCGCACGCTGCAACCTATATAGAATAAGGATTCTAGAGTGAGTTTTCGTGAACGTCAAAAATAGGTTCATTTCAGCCGCGCTTATTGATACAGTTTCCTAATTATCCTGAGTATCAAAACGCTCAAACTATTAAGTTGTCTAGGTTCTAAGCTTTTTCGTGAAACCCTAGGGTTTTTCGGCTTCGCTTCGATTTACGAAACATCAAGCTGATTGCACAACAATAACTTAATTAATTTCTTTGGTCAATCCTCGTAACAAGACGTAACAAGCATTGGTAATTTCAATAGCCAGTACCGGGCACCTAGGACAAAACAGCATTGGCTGACAGATTAATGTTCACACCAAGCATAAATCAATGGAATCACTGATTCGATACGTTGAGGTTGATAAAACCGTTTTGAAAGCTGCGCTGGAAGTTCTTTAATGGTAAGATATTGAGCGTTTTTATGCATTATCAATAGCTTTTAACTGAGCTTTATAACCCACGGGGTAAAATTCAAACTGTTGCAGCAATTCTCTGCCAGTCCAGCACATTAATGTGGGGTTGCGAAGTGCCGAGGTCACGAGGCACAAAACAAAGTTTTGATTTTGCTCGGCTTTCCCCAGTTCATTCGGGGTGATTATAAATTGTAAAAGATTACCGGAACGCCCCTTAACTTCGACATCTTGCCTCTCGCCGCACTTCTCGCAAATTAAATCGTAGCCAACTTTTTCAAGTTCTACAGACCTAACACTCCAACCATCCTCTTCATAGTATTTAGTAACGAAATTAATCGCAGCGACTTCAACTTTGCGATTATTCTCCGGGCTACCATAAGAAACGAACACAGGTTCTTCCGTGGCTTCGTTCGATGCATTATCATCATCAATTTCATTGGCAGGAACCGCAGCATTGCCGTTGCCGATGTCATCAGTAGAAGGCACTGCATTTGCATTGTTGGTAGCCTTGGATTGTCGCTCTAGTATAGATTTACATATTTTTATACCATTTTTAGCTTTAGTATATTTGGGGTCAAGTAACAAAGCTTTCTCAAAGTGAGCAATAGCATCTTTGTACTGTTTTTTATTTCTACACTCCTGCCCTTGCTCGCATAAAACATCAACAAGCCTTATCCCCAACCCTTTCCTTGCGAGTATCATTGAATGCTTTTCCCATTCTGAGTACAGTAGGTCGGCGTACTCGGTTCTGAATTCGCAGCCACATGACATAAAAACAAAATTAACACCTATAAAGTTTCGTTGTTCTTTTAAAATTTTTATTTCTAAAGGATAATCAAAATCTACTATGCTATACACTTCTATCGCTACTCGAAAGCTATTGCCATTAAAATCATTAATATAAGCCTCACTCAAGTCTGAATAATTTTTATTTGCGAGCCTTAACTGATGTTCTAGAGGGGCTGCAACTACTTTCCCTGAAGCAAAATAGCCTCTGTCTTTTATTGTTCTCTGGATTAAAAAAAAATCGCCAACTTGAATTTTTCTTGTATTACCAGCAGTCCACCAGAAACCATCGTAGGGTAAACCCTCGCCAATCTCTTCTCTTGCCTCTTGTATATACTGTTGAATATCAGTCATTTCTTTTTCATTGCACAAGAATATAATTAATGCCATAAAAAAAATACAAATACGATGTTACTATTTATACCGTGATTTCTCCTTTTTTGTGTAAAGATTCTGTTTTTTTATTGACTTATTATTTATAGTCCGAACGTTCGGATGTAGATATATTCGCCGTCCAATTACCAAACTAAAACGATGGATAAAATCAAAAATCAAGACGACGAACGAAATAATTCACTTTCCAGCGATTGAGCCTTAGAAAAAACTAAGCTTTGGTCGTTAAAAATGTTTTTGATGTTTTATTTTTAACGATTTTGCGGTCAGTGAAAATATCGCTGGTGCTGACTTTGACCGACTAGTCAGCGATTTTAATCAGTGATAATAAATCACTTTAAGTGATACATAGAATCCCTATTTGCGATATATACATTGCAGAAAAAATATTTAATATCACCACTGGTAATAAGCCACACAATCTATCAATATCAAGTTGTTACATTGATTGATTTATTAGCCTTACCCAGAGAATAAAACCATTAAAACATGCGCTGAGATATACTTGACGTTAAGTAAAAATGCTATTTATCACTGTAATCTCAAATCGTATACTAATCAGTGACTAGTAAGTGCTTGAACAACAAAATAAAATCGGCGCCTTTTCGCTGGTTTTTACCCGTAAATAATCAGAGGATACTATTGTCGATTTATACAGGGTAAAAAATATGTTGTCGGAAGTTGCTAAACGTATTTTGTCGGAAATGATTTTTTTTTATAAGTTCACTCTGGATTTAGATGAAGAAACAAGTGCAGCAATTCATAAAAATATACGACTGGTTTATCAATATGTCCCCGCTGAAAGACACAAAGAAGTACAGGGGTATGCGTGCCTGTTTCCCGAATTGCTTGAACTCCCTGAAGACGTAGAGGAAGTATGAAAAAAGAAACGCTACCTGAAGCGCTGCTAAGATTAGCGATTTTATATCATAAAATCAAGCATCTAGATTTGGAAACACGGCGAAAAATAATGGCAGACCCATCGCTATTACCTCAGTATGTCAAGGAGAGTGATATCTAGCGACGTTTTTTGTGTGCGTGGGTAGCGCCAAATAGTAGAAGGTGGGGTTGAGCGTCAACCTCACGTTGTTTACTATCCCTGAAGAAGGTGTTATTGGATAAATAGCAATTACTTCATTCAAACAGTAAGCTACACGAGCAACCGCTTCGTTTCCATCTATAGTGGCAAATTTTTTACCCATGATATGCGCTCAAGCAACAGCAAATACTTAACATTGTTAGTTTTTAAGTATCAATTTTCTGTTACTCTCAGACAAACGTTACACTCATAAATGTTTACTAGATGCACATTATATCCCCCCAACCCCCCCTTATTAAGGGGGGATTAAAATCATATACAGCAACTTTTTAAAATTTTCTCCAAACTTTAATATATATATCTTGTCTGCTATATCTCTAATTACAATACCCTGGTTTTTTCCAGAATAGTGAGGACTAAAGCTAATAAAAGATTGACAGCTAGGACTAATTAATATAGAACGATGTTTATATGAACACCATTGTATAAAGGACTTACGCATGAAAACCTAGAAACCTGGAATAAGTCCTAGTATAGTGTGAATTTCTTTACGTTTGCTCGTTTTTGCTGTTATTGACGGCGCCTATTCATGGCTTGGTAATATAAACAACGTATCACTATAAGTCTAGATAAAAAGGAATACTACTAGTAGATTAGATTAATTTTGTATAAGTAGTACTATTGATAGAGATATAATTAATTATAAGATTTTATCATTTGTTGTATTGAGAATTATATTTTGGTGCGTGGCGCTTGAGGTTTTGTAGCTACGTTTGGATTTTATCATGGCGCCACGCACCCTACGTTATTATGAAATTATCTTAAATTATGTTAAATAAATTATTTTTGAAGTCGTCATTATCGTTGTCGGTAGCTTTGATGAGTGTTGGCGCCAATTTTGTACCAAGTGTACGTCCTGCGTTTGGCGCCGAGCGGATAAATATTTCTTATGGGATTTTGCAAAGGTCTATTCCAATTAAGTCTTTGGAGTTGTTCGCTAGGACTGGTGAAATAGATGAAGATTTTGCTGCTTATGCTCGGTATGTTGATAAAAAGGAGCTAGCGCAGCTAAAACGACTTTTAGTTACTCCTATTCCTCTTAGTGCTGTTGAGGTTTCGCAGTTCTTATATACGGCTATTGGTCAGACTTTGTTAGAACGTTTGGGGGATGTTATTCAGTTGGAGTCTGGGCTAAATGGTTTTTATGCTATTCGTTCTGCTTTGATTGTTTCGGCGGCGCAAAAACAAGGGTTTACGCTACTTGATGTTTTTCGGAATTATTCTTCTAATGCTATTTCGGTTAATTTATCTCGTACTCAGGAGATTGCCCAAACTGTTCAGATTTTAATTAATCAGACTCAAAATGCGGTTGCTTTGATTAATCAGGAGTCGAGGGAAGAAGCGGGAAGCACTGAAGTGCTTACAACGAGGGTTACTACGAGGGTTACTACGAGACGTTTTCAAACGCAGAAGACAACTTTTAATTTTAATGATGTGTCTCGTAATCGGGTAATTAATACTGATGTTTATGTGCCTGTAACGTCTGGTCGGCGCCCTATTGTTGTTATTTCTCACGGTCTTGGGTCTGACCGCACTAGTTTTGCTTATTTGGGTCAATATTTAGCTCGGTCGGGTTTTGTTGTTGTGGTTCCTGAGCATCCTGGTAGTAATGCTGCACAGTTACAAGCTTTGTTATCTGGTAGAGCAGATACTGTTACTGACCCTAGGGAGTTTGTTGACCGTCCTTTGGATATTAAGTTTGTACTCGATGAATTGACACGGTTACAAGATTCTAATACGACTTTGCGCGGGCGCCTCAATTTACAGCAGGTTGGTGTCGTCGGACAGTCGTTTGGTGGTTATACTGCTTTGGCTTTAGCTGGCGCCAAAATCAATTTTGAGCAGTTAAATAAAGATTGTCCTGCTTTGAGGAGTTCTTTAAATGTTTCACAGTTGCTTCAGTGTTTAGCAGTACGTTTACCAAGGACTGAGTATAATTTGTCTGATTCAAGGGTGAAGGCTGTAATTGCTATTAACCCTGTAGGCAGCAGTATATTAGGACAAACTGGATTGAGCCAAATTAAGATACCTGTAATGATTGTTGCTGGTAGTAATGATACTGTTACTCCTGCGCTTCCTGAACAAATTCAACCTTTTACTTGGTTGACTACCCCCAATAAATATTTAGCGTTGATTAATGGTGGAACTCACTTTTCTACTATCGCTGAATCTCCTAATAATGCTCTCCCTATTCCACAAGAAGCTGTCGGCGCCAGTCCGGAAGTTTCACGTTCCTATATTGAATCTTTAAGTTTTCCCTTCTTTCAAACTTATGTTGCTCAACAACCAAGTTATATAAATTACCTGAATGCAGGTTACGCTAAAGCTATTAGTCAAGCACAGTTACCTCTGAGTTTGGTACGAAATATCACTCCCAACGAGTTGCAACAAGCACTGAATGGTTCTCCTTTATCTTCTAATCAACAATAAGTTTATGTAGCTTATGTTAAGTTTATGTCAAGCAAATTGATGCACAATTAAAAGTTATAAAAGTAAGCTTAACAGAGGTGCGATAATGGATAAAAATAATATTAATTCGGAACATAAAAAGTTGCAATAGCCATCCGAAGCATTGCTTTTGCTTTGGTTGAGTATATTTATTGTTTCTGTTATATTACTACAAGTTATGTTTTTTTAGATAAAAATTTAAATAAAGGTAAATCAACAAAGTCATCATCATCATTATCAAGATTAGAGACAGAAATACCTAGTAGTCGGATAGTTTGCTCGTTTAAGTCAACACTTTCTAATAATTCTATAGCTTTGGCGCCAATTGTTTCTAAGTCGTTAATAGGGGCAAGTAAAGTTTTGCTGCGAGTGATTTGTCGATAGTTAGAGAACTTGATTTTTAAAGTGATGGTACGACCAGAAGCTTGGTGTTTGTCTATACGTTGTTTAAGTATTCTTGCAATTTCTTGAAGTTCTGATAAAATAGATAGTTTATCGCTTAAATCTTGAGCAAATGAAGTTTCGGCGCCGATAGATTTACGTACACGGTTAGCTTCAACAGGGCGATCATCTTGTGCCCTAGCTATTTTATAATAGTATTCTCCAGCTTTACCAAAACAATCTGTTAACTCTTTTTGTGAACGCAGCTTTAAATCGGCGCCGTTTTTAATTCCTAGTGAATGCATCTTAGCGGCAGTGACTTTACCAATACCATGAAAGTTCTCAATCGGTAAAGCTTCCACAAAAGCCTCAGCATTTTCTGGTAAAATAACAGTCATACCATTTGGCTTGTTCATACCCGAAGCCATTTTGGCTAAAAACTTGTTCATCGATACACCCGCAGATGCCGTTAAACCAGTCTGTTTAAAAATATCTGCCCGTATTAACTTAGCAATAGTAGAAGCATATTTAATATTTTGCTTATTTTGCGTAACATCTAAATAAGCTTCATCAAGGGCAACAGGTTCAACCGAGTAAGTGTAAGACGCAAAAATATCATGAATTTGCTCTGAGACTTCCCGGTACACATCAAAGCGAGGACGCACAAAAATCAAACTTGGACACTTCTTTATAGCAATACGTGAAGACATTGCAGAATGAATACCAAACTTACGCGCTTCGTAACTAGCAGCAGCAACTACTCCCCGTTGAGTTGGAGAACCACCTACAACTAAAGGTTTGCCTCGGTAACTTGGGTTATCCCGCTGTTCCACCGAAGCATAAAAAGCATCCATATCTATATGAATAATTTTTCTAGTCATAATCAATTAGAAACCGGGTTTCTACGCAAAATTTTCTTTTTATTACAATATTTCAATAAAGAAACCGGGTTTCTTCGATTGTAACGAATTGTTAAAAATACTGTGAAAATTCCGGGTAGATAACATAGAACGGAATAACGGCTAAAGAAAAGAGCCTTTGTTTCATAAATAATCAATACATTTTACAGGGATTGCATTTATTCAATGTCGTGTTTTGCTTTACATTAATTCTAAAGCAAGGCGCCACAAATAGAGCGTTCAGTTATAATATCGCTCATTCATAAAAATTTGTCTTTTATTCTTTGTGTGTAGAAAAATCTACATCAACCGCATTGCTTCCGTCATATAAACAAGGAATTTTTCATATGTCTAATCGTTCTTTAATGGCGCCATTTGACCTTCAAGATGGTTATTCTGTTGCATTTAATGATACGAATAAAAATGAAAATAATGTTCATGAAAATAATTTTACACAGGAGAGTAACCTCCGCTCCGCGATTCAGAGCTTTTTGGAAGAAAAACAGCGACTTGCTCAAGCTCAAAGAGAAGAAAATTCTCAAAACTGGTTATGGTATCAGATGTCAAAAATCGAAACAAGCATGGGTGACTATAATGGCTCAGTATCGGTGGAAGCAATTCAGGAACTTGCTATAATTAAGGCGCCTGTTTTAGAACAGTTGTTATCAGAACGGAGTGAAGCAGTAGATAAGGCATCACAATTTGTATTAAAGGTAGCGCTAAAAGCATTAGAGCAAGATGGTAGAGAAGTAATACCGGGTGTGATAATAGTAATAGTCATGGGTTACACAATAATTTACAACTCGGTAACACATGACTTATCAATTGACAAAGTAAGTCAAGCTTACATGCGTCATGAAACAGGAAAAATCGAGAGAAGTTACCGTCCAGATGGCATTTTGAAAGCACAAGGTCAAAAAATCAGCTTAAACAGGCTATTAACAAAAGATTTAGCAAATTTTGACTATATAGAGTGTAGACAATTAACAAAAGAATGTTTACCCTTGCTGCGTGACATAGTTGAGAGGTATGCAAAAGAAGATAAAGTCTCGATTGAAATTTGGACAAGAGGCAAAAGTGAAGAAGCCAAAATCAAGAAAGTGTTAGGCAAAATCTTTGTTTCCTTCAAAGCAGGTATGCAAATCATCGAATCTGGTAAGCACTTACAGGTTAGAGACTTAGAAGGTAAATTAATGGTGAAAGCATATCTCATATCTTGCACCTAACGAGTAAACCCGTACAAAACCAGTTAGAGAGGATAAAACTATAACAGCAATATAAATTTAGGTTAAGTAAATATAAAGATATATTTTTAACTATAAAACACCGAAG